>ERZ1292623.371-Hain-H51-01um-R1-371-length-48954-cov-7_pt1 | contig 48954 bp, 44 predicted proteins | sample MGYA00564398_ERZ1292623 | MGnify/ENA primary metagenome ERZ1292623 (study PRJEB36523, sample SAMEA6512633) | groundwater metagenome | collected 2019-01-07 | study: AquaDiva: Metagenomics assemblies of 32 groundwater samples
GGATAAAGCAACGGAGAAGATAAACGCCATCATCAGTTACCTTAAAGGAGCGGGTGTCGAGGAGAAGGATATCAAGACCGTTTCGTATAACGTGAATCCGAAATACGAATGGGAGCAGCGGGCGTGTGCAGCAAATGGCTACTGCCCGCCGGGGAATCAAAAACTTGTTGGGTTTGAAGTGTGGCAGACACTTGAAGTGAAGGTGCAAGATCCGAAGAAGGCGGGCGAACTTCTCACGGGTGTTGGCGGCAAAGGCGCGTCCGAGGTGAGCAGCCTCTCATTTACGATCGAAGATGAGGATGCTCTGAAAGCAGATGCTCGTGCAGAGGCAATTGGTGATGCACGCACGAAGGCTGCCGAACTCGCGAAGCAACTCAATGTCAGTTTGGTGCGTATCGTCGGCTTCTATGAGGACACTGGCGGCTATCCGACGCCGTACTACTTTGGAAAGGGTGGGGATGTCGCGATGAGCGCGGAGGCAGTGCGTGTCGCACCTGAACTCCCAGCGGGAGAGAACAAGATAACGTCGAATGTGAACGTGACGTACGAAATAAGGTAAGAAAGGTGATAGGGGTTAGGTGTTAGGGGGATCGACTCCAAAGTTCTGACCTTGAGTCGATTTGGCGTGATATGATGTTTGCGTATGGGAATTGAAAACAACGGCGGGGAGGATGATAAGTTGAAAGGAGATCTCGCGAGACGCCATCGCGCGCTACAAGAGGGGAAGGCGAAGAAGTTTTCCGGTGAACTCAAAGGAAGTTTGTTAAAAGAAGGAGGTGCAACTGAAAAAAGTCTCGTGGTTGGTGATGTCCTCATAAATCGTGATCACGACGTTTCTTTTCCCGGAAAGGGCGAATACGTCATCCAGTCGGCAACTGGAGAACCCGGTAAACGACATTTTGTGCTACACAACGACCAACTCAATGCTACCCTTGGAAAGGGAGAAGAGGCGCTCAAAGACGCCATCGCGCGAGGCGTGTGGAGGCGGAAAGAGTGATCTATGAAGTACGTTTGACTTTAATTCGTAATTCGTCTAGTATGCCGCGCATAAGCCCCGGGAGGGGTTTTTGATTAGGAGATTCGTATTTGCTACAAGCTACCAGCTGAAAGCTACAAGCTATTCATATGGCTCTCATCCAATTTCTGAAAGATACCCGGAGCGAACTCAACCACGTCGCGTGGCCGACGCGCGTGCAGACGGTCATCTTCACCGTTCTTGTTATCGCGCTTTCCGCGCTCGTCGCGGCGTATCTTGGTTTCTTCGACTATATCTTTACGACCGGTCTCGGTAAAGCGATCGAACTCCTGCCGCAGGCAGCGCCGGTTGAGAATCCGCTCCAGCTTGAGAATATGGAACTCGCGCCGCTCAAAGAAGGAGCGCCTGCGGAAATCCCCGCTCAATAATATGAATTCCGTTAGAAATCGCGGACGCGCGGACGTGCAATGTTCCATGACCAACGACGTTATTGGTACTAACCGAATAGGAGAGCGGATTTGTTAGTCCGCGTCCTATTTCTAACGGGATGAAGCAAACATACGGCACAGAGCGAGAGTGGTACGCGGTGCATACCTACTCGGGGTATGAGGATGCGGTCGCGCGTAACTTGAAGCAGCGCATCGAATCCTTCGGCATGCAGGATAAGATTTTTGACGTTGTGGTTCCCACGGAGAAAAAAATAAAGATTAAGGGCGGCAGGAAAACCGAGGTGAAGGAAAAGACTTTCCCCGGCTACGTTCTCGTAGACATGATAGCGACGGACGATGCCTGGAGCGTCGTGCGGAACACTCCGCAAGTCACCGGCTTCGTGGGCACAGCCAATCAAGCGGTGCCGCTCTCGCCGGATGAAGTTGAGAAGATATTGAAGCGCACGGCGGGGGGAGAGGTGCGCCATGCCATCGATCTCTCCGAGGGCGACGCGGTTGTCATTATTGATGGCCCGTTCAAAGACCTTGAAGGGAAAGTCGGCGAGATTGACGAAGAGCGTGGAAAAGTTAAAGTACTGGTTCCTATGTTCGGCCGCGAGACTCCGGTGGAGCTTGAAGCCGACCAAGTGCAGCGGATCTAGCCGGAATTCTTTGAATTATTGTTCATTCGCCGTGGCCCGAAGGAACTCTCAGGTTTTTTCGGGCCGCGGCGAACCATAGCTCGCGGCGGAAAGAGAGAGTGACGAAATGTCTCTATTCACAACCCTACTGCAGTACTTCTCGGACAAGGTGAATCCAATCTCAGTCCCCTTGGGAGTGTTCAAGGCCAACCTCGACGAGACCGACGGGGACAAGCTCAAGCGCATTCCCGATCATTCAAACGTTGGGGGCCGCATCTCAGATGGCCGGAAGGGTGCACATCTTCTCTCGGCGACGGCCGTTCGCTTCCCGCGTTGGCTTTCGCGTCGGCAGATCGAGCGGTGGTGCTGGCACAACAGGAAGGATCTTGCAGGCATACGGGAGAGCATCGACATCATCTGTCAGCTGTCCCCCAGTGTCCTGCAGGATGTTCTGCCGCTCGTCGTTGCGAGGCAGTCCTTCGGCGACGAGTATATGCCAGTATTTTTCCCAAGTGGAAAAGCGGGGGTCGGGTACGCCCTATGCCATTCGGACATCCGGTCCATCTTTCGCCGCAGAGAGGCGGATTACTGGTTCCTCGTGACCGAGCGGGCATCGACAACTTGTACCGCCCTACGGGCCGCCTGAAATCGAGATAAATAGAGAGGTCTTTCCCAGCCCCTGCGCACCGAGGTGCGCAGGGGTTCGAGATTTGTTTTTCTGCTATTTCTTCTTCACTGCGCTTGGAATGTCCTCCCTTCTCATGTATAGTGCCCCGACATGGCAAAAGAAATCACCAAGATCATCAAGTTACAGATCCAGGCGGGCGCTGCAACACCTGCGCCGCCGGTCGGTACTGCCCTCGGTCCCGCCGGAGTCAACATCGGCGAGTTCGTCAACCAATTCAACACGCAGACGCGCCCGATGATGGGCTCCATCGTCCCGGTCGTCATGACGGTCTATAAGGACCGCACGTTCACGTTCATCGTGAAGAAGCCGCCTGCATCGCGCCTTATCTTGAAGAAGCTTGGTATCGAAAAGGGCTCACAGAAAGCGCAGAACAAGGTCGCGAAGCTCACCAAAGAGCAGGTGAAGGAGATCGCCGAAGAGAAGATGGAAGATCTCAATGCCTACGACGTTGAACAGGCGAAGAAAATCATCGCCGGTACCGCCCGCTCGATGGGCATCGATTCGGAACTCTAAGATTCGTTACTGAAGAAAAAGGCGCCTACAAGGCGCCTTTTTCTATTGGGGAAGCCGTGTACAATTCCCGCATGCCAAGCATCCGAGATGCTCTTGCCGCCGCACTCGCACAAGAGGGGATTTCGGGCATCGAGATACCCTTCGAGCACACGGCGGATTTCGCGCATGGTGACTATGCTTCAGGCGTTGCTCTCGCGTATGCAAAGCAGCTCGGCATGAATCCGCGCGAGCTCGCGGAAAAGCTCGTGGTTTCGATGGGCGACGTAGGAGGCGTCTCGAAGATTGAAATCGCAGGCCCCGGGTTCATTAATTTTACGATTTCGTCGGAGCATCTCTTCACGATGCTCGAGATCGGACGGAAAAGCGGTAATGGATGGGGGCAGAGTCTGCGCATGCAGGATGAGCAGATATTGATCGAATACACGAGTCCAAATCTTTTCAAGCCACTGCACATCGGGAATCTCGTGGGCAACGTCGTGGGCGAATCACTTTCGCGACTTCTCGAATGTGCTGGTGCGGACGTGAAGCGCATCAACTATCCGTCCGACATCGGACTCACGGTCGCGAAAGGCGTGTGGGGTCTGCAGAAGACCGGCGGGGACCCGAAGGACATTCGTGCGCTTGGCGAAGCATACCGTGTCGGGAATGAGGCATACGAACATGACCCTGCTGCTAAAGCAGCAATTGATGACATCAACCAGAAACTCTACGAAGGAAGTGATGAAGAACTTAATGCTCTGCGCAACGCCGGGAAAGAGACCTCATGCGTCCACCTTGAAGAAATTTGCCGCGCGCTCGGCACCTCGTTTGATCTGCAGATTTTCGAGAGCGAGGCGGGACCCATAGGTAAAGAGCTCGTGCTGGCTCATATTGATGGGATTTTCGAGAAGAGCGACGGGGCTGTTATCTATCCGGGCGAGAGAGAAGGATTGCACACGCGTGTTTTTATCAATTCTCTAGGTCTGCCGACCTACGAGGCAAAAGATCTCGGTAATTTCGCACTCAAACGCAAACAGTACCCTGACTTTAGCGCATCATTTGTAGTGACGGGTTCCGAGCAGCGCGAGTACTTCAAAGTAATTATCGCGGCGGTCAATAAAGTATTTCCTGAAATGGCACAGAGAAAGGTCGAGCACATCGCGACAGGATTCCTCTCGCTCACCACGGGGAAGATGTCGTCTCGAAGGGGGAACGTGCTTACCGGTGAAGATCTCATAGCCGATCTTAAGGTTGCAGCGAAAGCGCGCGCCGCTGAAAGTCGGGCCGCAGATCCGGAGCAGCTTGGTGAGCAGATCGCGGTTGCTGCGCTCAAGTTCCAAATTCTCAAAGGTGCAATCGCGAAAGACATTGTATTCGACCGCGAGCGAGCTCTCTCTTTGGAGGGCGATTCGGGGCCGTATCTGCAATACACGCACGCACGTGCGCACGCTATCGTCGAGAAAGCCAGGGAATCGGACGTTTCTGCCGCATTTGATGCGAACGCCGAGGCATCAGAGCTTGCGCGTCTCATCTACCGATTCTCTGACACCGTTGTTCGCGCGCAGGAAGAACTTGAGCCGCACCATATCGCTAACTACTTTATTGCCGTCGCGTCAGCTTTCAATAGTTGGTATGCGCAGGAACAGATCCTCGACGGCACGCCTGCCGCCGCACACAAAGTCGCGCTCACCGATATCACGCGCCTCACGCTCAAAAACGGCCTATGGCTCCTCGGCATTCCTGCGCCAGAGAAAGTGTAGCCCCTATGGAAATTCCGAAATTACAGCAGAAACCACCAACAAGCAGTAGATTGCGCGAATTCGTGCGTAAGATATTCGAGATGTTTCCTGAAGACAAAAGAACACAGCAGATAATGGCGGCGATCGAATTCGTATCGAAAGACGAATTCTTCTCAAAGCATACTAATACGATCGATATGGAAGAAATCGAGAATAGGCTGAATTCGGCTGCCGCGTCGAAGAATGCGGAAGAATACGAAACAAGTGCCATGGAGAGACTCACCCCTTTTCTAGAATTGGAGAAAAAATACCCGGCAGAATTCACTGCAGCCATCTCTCGTCTGTATGAGGGGCGAGATGACAGCGAACATACTATTGTGAATCACGTTGTCTCCTATGACATCAAAGGAGAAAGATTGCAGCTCCATCTCCATTCCTCTGTAGATATGAGCAAGTCAAGAGTTCTTGCGGAATTCGAGGATGGTCTTAGGAAGCTAGCGCCTATCGTTGAAGAAAATCAGAAGATACAAAAAATAACCGCACTCTCGTGGATCGTGGCGGTTCCAGGAGGAGCGGAATTATTGAGGAGAAAATTCGGCTTTACTGTCGAGAAGACGGTCCCTAAGAGTGTCGGGGAAGAAGATTGGGGGGATAATCGTATATCAGGCTACGCGTGGATTTCGAGGGAAGATTTTCTAAAGAGATATGGCCAGAAGCTATGAACAATACGTTCATTTTCTTACGACACGGCAAAACAAAGGTTGATAAAGACGCGCCCATCAGCAAATGGGTCTTGTCCGATGTGGGTGAGTCTCAAGCGTTAAAGGTGGCGGAAAATGAAGAGTTCAAAAATGTTGACATCATCATCACGTCTGCTGAAGAGAAGGCTTTCCGAACCGGGAAGCCACTCGCGGATTTCTTGAATAAGAAAATTCTTCAGTTTGAAGAGCTAAGCGAAATGAATCGAGATGAGGGAGGATTCATGGATGCGGACAAGTATGAAGAAACGGCTCAAGAAGCATTATCCAATCTCGATGTGTCGGTCAGTAAGTGGGAAGCGGCAGGCAAAGCGCTCGAACGGTTCTCGAAAAAGATTGAGGAAATCGACCGGCAATATGAAGGGAAGAAAATACTCATTATCGGGCATGGTTATACGATTAATATGTACTTTGCGAAGCTTCTCGGTGAATCGAAGCGAGTGTACGAGCGGCTTGGCACGAATGATTTCTGCGATTGGGGCATCGCCAAAGACGGAAAAGTGCTCAAGGATTTAGGCCCTGACCTGGGCCGCGTGAGCGAGAAGCTTGTTTGATACACTGCCTGCATGACGCAGGAGGATGCATTTTCGATACTCAAACTCGGCGTGAATGTGTTCCTCACGGGGGAACCGGGGTCGGGAAAGACGCACACCATCAATCGGTATATCCACTGGATGCGGGAGCGCGGTGTTGAGCCTGCGGTGACGGCCTCGACTGGTATCGCCGCGACGCATGTGGGCGGGATGACCATACATAGTTGGAGCGGCATCGGCATCAAGAAACACCTCACCGATTGGGATATCGAGAACATCCAATCACGCGAGAAGACGACGCTCCGCATCATCGAGGCGAAAGTCCTTATCATCGACGAGATATCCATGCTCGATGCGGATACGCTTGAGAGTGTGGATGCCGTGTTGCGCACCCTGCGCCAGCCTATTATGCAGGAAAGTCAGCCGTTCGGCGGACTGCAGGTCATCTTCGTGGGGGACTTCTTCCAGCTGCCGCCGGTCTCGCGTGGGGAAGCGGTTCGTTTTGCGTTCGATTCGGAAAGCTGGAAGGCCGCCAATCCGGTCGTCTGCTACCTATCGGAACAGCATCGGCAGGACGACGGGGAATTCTTAGAGCTTTTGGGTGCCGTGAGGCGCGGGGCTGTCAGGGAAGAGCACTGCGCCTCGTTGCGCTCACGCATGAAATCCGGGGAAGGGCGCGCCACAAAACTGCATACGCACAACGCCGAAGCCGACCGCATCAATGCGGATGAGCTCTCGAGAGTCGATGGCAAGTCGCATGTCTTCAACATGACGACGCGCGGGGCGCGAACGCTCGTGGACGCGATCAAACAGAACTGCCTCTCTCCCGAGACGCTGACGCTGAAGGAGGGCGCCGTGGTCATGTTTACGCGCAACAACTTCGAGATGGGATACGTGAACGGAACGCTCGGGGAAGTCGTCGGCTTCGCGAACAGCGGATATCCGATCGTGAAGACGAAATCAGGACTGCGCATCGAGGCGGTGCCAGGCGAGTGGAGCATCGCGGACGGCTCAAAGATACTGGCGCAGGTGAAGCAGGTGCCCCTGCGGCTTGCCTGGGCGATCACCGTGCATAAGTCGCAGGGGATGTCGCTCGATGCCGCGGTCATCGATCTCTCGCAGGCGTTCGAATTTGGGCAGGGCTACGTTGCTCTTTCGCGTGTGCGTACACTCGAAGGACTTTTTCTTGAAGGATTCAACGACCGTGCGCTCATGCTCCATCCGACAATTCAAAAGCAGGACGCCATCTTCCGGGCGAAATCAGATGCGGCGCAAAAGCGCATCGCAACGATTCTGAAAGATGAACGCGGAACATTGGAGAAGAATTTCCTACGCGCGATCGGTGCGCGCGAACCGCAGGCTATTAAAGAGAAGGAATTACCGGCGTCCGGCGGCAAACTTGCTGCCATCCGCGAGAAATTCCCGAATGCAGGCCGCCCGTGGACTAAAGACGATGATAAAAAACTAACCGAAATGTTCGGCGCAGAAACGTCCACGAAAACCATTGCCAAGGAATTTGGCCGCAAAGCGGGTGCCATCACGGCGCGGCTCGCCAAATTAGGTCTCATCGAAGACGAGTATTGGTCGAAGAAGAACAAAAAGTGAGATTCTGATATAGTCCCCAAATGAAAGCGGTAATTTTTGACATGGATGGCGTGATTTCCGACACGAACTATCTGCATTCGTCGGTCGAGAGCGCGATCCTTGCGGGTTACGGTATTGAATTGCAGCCGAAAGAGATTGTAAAAAGGTTCGCGGGCGTCTCGGACAACGAGATGTTCTCAGAAGTATTTTCTGAAGCAGGGAAGGGGAAGCCCGACATGTCTTCAATAGCATCGAGAAAATGGGAAAGAATGCTCAACCCACAACCTGGGGAGATCGTCGCCATCCCTGGTACCGTCGAGTTTATTTTGACACTGCAGCAGCAGTCAATACCGATGGCAGTTGCATCCGCATCGAGTATGGCTTTTATTAACCTTGTTCTTTCCACCCTCAAGCTGACGAACGTATTCCATACTCTGGTTAGTGCTGATGAAGTGGTACACGGCAAGCCTGCACCCGATGTTTTCTTACTCGCTGCCGAAAGGCTTGGTGCTCTTCCAGAGACATGTGTGGTTATTGAGGATGGTGTTAGTGGTATGATCGCTGCCCAGGCAGCTGGGATGCAGTGTGTTGGGCTCCTTACACATTTGACAGCGGAGGAGTGTCCGACCAATCTTGTCATATCGAACTTGAGGGATCTTCCTCTTGAACGGATCGGCTTATGAGATCTCAGTTGATAAATGCGGTACGTGGGGTATTTCGTGCTCTGCGGAAAGAGATGTCCGCGTATGTACCTCTTATCGAAGTGCGTATTTCGCGCGATGCGATCCTGCATAATTTCAATGTGTTCAAGGGTCTTTCTGACAAAGTATCGGTCGCGCCGGTCTTGAAGAGTAACGCGTATGGGCACGGCTTGGTAGAGGTGGCACGGGTACTCGATGGGGAGCGACCGCCATTCTTCTGTGTAGATTCATTCTTCGAGGCGCTCATCTTGCGCAATGAAGGGATCCGTTCGCCCATCCTCATTATCGGCTATACGCCGATCGAGAACGTTATCGAACAGAAACTGGGGAATGTCGCTTTTGGGATCGTGAGCCTTGTTGACTTAGAGCGGCTTGCAAAGCGCGTACACTCGCGTACCTCTATACATCTCAAGATTGATACCGGTATGCACCGGCACGGCATTATGCCGGGAGAGATCAACGAAGCTGTTCGCATCGTGCGTTCGGATCCGCATCTCGAACTTGAAGGCGTGTATTCGCATCTTGCCGATGCTGATATGGCTAATTCCACTCTCACTGAGAGTCAAATTACAGAGTGGAATACGGCGGCCAAAACGATCCGAAGCGCGATTCCGTCTGTTCGGTATTTCCATCTCTCTGCGACAAGCGGAAGCGCCTATACACCGAATATCGATGCGAATGTGATGCGCCTCGGTATCGGCCTCTACGGCATCACCTTCGGCCAGCATAAACTCGATGTGCGACCTGCCTTGGAGATGCGCACGCGAATTACCTCGCTGCGCACCGTGCGCACAGGCGGGGCTATCGGCTACAACGCGACGCACGTGGCGAAGCATGGCCTTCTCGTTGCCTCGATCCCCGTAGGATATGCCGAGGGAGTGGACCGGCGGCTTTCGGATAAGGGAATGGTGAGCATTCGTGGGGAGTTATGTCCTATTCTCGGCAGGGTCAGCATGAATATCACCTCGATCGATGTAACGAATGTGCCAGATGTCGCCTTAGATGATGAAGTGGTTGTTATTAGTAAAAATCCCGGAGACCCACACTCACTGCAAGGCATCGCGGAGCGCTGTGGGACTATTCCATACGAGATCATGGTGCACATCCCGTTGCAGCTTCGAAGAGTGGTCGTATAGAGAAAGAGCCGCTCTTTTGCTACGATACGCGAATGGCTGAAGAAGACAAGCTAAAACATCCGGCAAAGCAGGATGTTCGCCCGACCACTCGCGAAGCGAGTGGTTTAGGGGGAAAGTCGGATGCTGCAAAACGGGAAGAGGAAATACTTGCCTTTTGGAAGGAGAATAAGACGTTTGAGCGCTCGCTTGATAAATCGGCACCCAAAGGCGAATTTGTCTTCTATGACGGTCCGCCGTTTGCGACCGGACTTCCGCATTACGGCTCTTTGCTCTCCTCCATTATCAAAGACGTCATTCCGCGCTACAAAACGATGCGCGGCTACCATGTGCGCCGCCGCTGGGGATGGGACACGCACGGGCTTCCCATCGAGAACTTGGCCGAAAAAGAGCTGGGGCTCAAGACCAAGAAGGAGATAGAGGAGATAGGCATCGCGAAATTCAACGAGACAGCACGTTCGCTCGTTCTGCGTTACGTCGCCGATTGGAAGCACTACATCGAGCGCGTCGGCCGCTGGGTAGATTACGACAATTCCTACAAGACGATGGACAACACGTACATCGGGAGCGTCTGGTGGGCGCTCAAATCCATCTACGACAAGGGGCTTCTCTACGAAGGGAAGAAGGTCTTAATGTACTGCACGCACTGCGAGACGCCGCTTGCGAAGGCGGAGATCGCGGCGGACAACACCTACAAAGACATCACTGAAGAAGCGATTACGGTGAAATTCAAGGTGAAGGATTCGGAGAAGCACGGATTGCCGGCGAATACGTATTTGCTGGCGTGGACCACAACGCCGTGGACGTTGCCAGGGAACGTGGCACTTGCTGTTGGGGCAGAAGTTGATTATGCAGTTATCAAGCTCGAAAATGAGGTATTCATTACTGCACAACGACAAGCACCCGCACACAGTACGATAATCGATAAGAAAGCAGGGGTTGGGTTGGTTGGTCTCGAATACGAACCGGTTTTTGATGTTCCTCATCTCAAATCGGAGAAATCATACAAGGTAGTCGCAGCAGATTTTGTCTCGACCGAAGAGGGGACGGGTATCGTGCACATCGCTCCGATGTATGGCGAAGATGACTTCACACTGGGCGTGAACAACCAACTGCCAACAGTCCAACTACTAACGGCAAGCGGTGCATATAATGAACTCGCTCCAGAGTTTATTCGCGGAAAATACTTGCGTGATGCGAATAAGGACATCAAGCACGACTTGCAGGAGCGTGGGCTTCTCTTTGCGCGTGAGAATCACACACATTCGTATCCGCACTGCTGGCGATGTGGGACGCCGCTTATCTACAACGCGGTTTCCTCGTGGTTCATCAACATCCAAAAGGTGAAGGCGCGGATGCTTGAGGAGAATGAGAAGGTGAATTGGGTCCCGGAGCACCTGAAGCACGGCCGCTTTGGGAAGATCGTCGAGTCGGCACCCGATTGGACCATCTCGCGCAATCGTTTCTGGGCGTCGCCTTTGCCGATTTGGAAGTCAAAAGATAGGAAGGTGATGGTCATTGGCTCTCTGGGCGAGCTAAGAGAGAAGGTGAAAAAAAGCGGCAACACCTACTTCACGATGCGGCATGGAGAAGCGGAGAATAATCTCAAGGGTATTTTGAGTTCGGTGGTGCCGGGCGTGTATGGTCTTACGAAAGAAGGTAAGGAAACCACGCGAAAGGCAGCGGAAAATCTAAAAGGACAGAAAATCGATCTGATTTTTGCGTCGCCTGTGCGCCGTGCGCAGGAAACCGCGCAGATAGTCGCTGAAGTACTTAGCATACCTGAACACAACGTTATTATCGACGAACGCATTCGGGAACAAAGCATGGGTGAATTCGAAAAAGGCTTGATCCAAGAACATTGGAAATTGTACACGACGAGTGCGGATCAGTATGAGTTGAAGCCTAAAGGCGGAGAGAGCGCGATGGATGGAAAGAGACGGATGGGTGCTTTCGTCTATGACCTCGAATCGAAATATTCGGACAAGAATATCTTGATTGTTTCGCACGGGGGTCCCATTTGGGGTCTCAAGGCTGCGGCACGCGGTGCATCGCTCGCCGAAATGCAGACGATGCACAAAGAGGAATATCCTCCCAAAGGAATGATAGAGAAGCTCGACTTCGCACCAATTCCCGTTAATGCCAATTACGAACTCGACCTCCATCGGCCGTATACGGATGCCCTCGTCCTTCTTGACGACGAAGGCTGCGAATACGAGCGCATTAAGGAAGTCGTCGACTGCTGGGTTGAGAGCGGCTGCATGCCGTTCGCTGAATACCATTATCCGTTCGAGAACAAGGAAGAATTCGAAAAACGCTTCCCCGGCGACTTTATCGCCGAATACATCGCGCAGACACGCACGTGGTTCTACTACCTCCACGCGATCGGCGTCATTCTTTTTGACAAGCTGACGTTCAGGAATGTTGTGACAACGGGGACGATCGTGGCCGCCGATGGCTCGAAGATGTCGAAGTCGAAGGGGAACTACACCGACCCACTGGAACTTATCGCGCTCTACGGCGCCGACGCCTTGCGGCTCTACCTCATGTCATCGCCCGTGATGCAGGCGGAAGATCTGCGTTTCCGCGACGAGGACGTGCGCGATGCGCATAATCGCGTGCTCGGCATTCTCTGGAACACGTTCAAGTTCTTCGACTTATATCAAAAAGAATTTGATGGCACCGCGCAGGCGCGAAAAAGCGAGCATGTCTTGGACCGATGGATTCTTGCGCTTCTCGACGAGACGACAAAAGAAATTACCGACGCTTTTGAAGCGTACGACACGCCGCGAGCGTGCCGTGCCATTCGCGCGTTTGTGGATGATTATTCGACGTGGTACGTGCGCCGCTCGCGCGAGCGGGTAAAAAGCGAGTGGCACGAAAAACAGTTCGCACTCGCGACACAGCGCGAAGTCTTGCTCACGTTCTCGCGCCTCATCGCACCCATCATGCCATTTATTGCCGAAGCAATCTGGCGCGGCATCGAAGGCGGGGGAAGCGTGCATCTGCAGGAGTGGCCGACGGTTCACAACGACGCCATCGGTTTCTTTGCGCGGCTTTTCAAGAAAAGCGATACCATTCTTGGCGAGATGGCTGAAGCGAGGAGCTTTGTGACAAAAGCCTTGGAGGTGCGTGACAAAGCCGGCATCAAAGTACGTCAACCTCTACACCTCCTCGAAATTGGCTCAACGACGCTCTCGAAAGAGCTGCGCGACGTCATCCGCGACGAGGTGAACGTCAAGGAGGCGATGTTAAGTGCTGACGTGCCTGCGGGAGAAGTGAAGCTGGATACGACAATAACGTCGGAACTTGAGCGGGAAGGGCTTGTGCGGGATATCATCCGTGCGGGGCAGGAGCAGCGGAAGCTCCAGAAGTATGAACCGGCCGACCGGCTCACGAAGGTGCGCGTGCTTGGTTCTGCGGCCGTCGTGGCCGCCGTCAATGAATATCAAAAGGACATTCAAGAAGCTTTGAAAGCCGAGAAAATTGAAGTACAAGAGGCAGAAACCCTTAGTGTTTCCATTACGAAGTAGCATGTACCAAAAATATCAGACCGAGGCTCTTGTTCTGCGCGCGTACGAGCGGGGAGAGGCGGACCGTGTCTACGCGCTCTTTACGCGCGAGTTTGGATTTGTGTGGGCACGAGCCTCTGCGGTGCGGCGCGAAGTGTCGCGCATGCGCTATGCGATGCAGAGTGGTTCACGAGCGAATATCTCATTGGTACGCGGCAGCCGCGGCTGGAGAGTTGCTGGCGCAACGGCGCACACACATCTCGATATCGGGAACACAAGCGGTGTCGCGGCGTTCGCACGCATCGCGCAATTACTTGAGCGATTAATCGGCGGCGAAGAAGCTAACTTCTACTTATTTGCGACCTTGATAGAGGCGCACGAAGCCTTGATGCATGAGCAAAAGAAGATGCATCCTGTCGTTGAACTCATTGCAGTCGCGCGCATGCTCTATGCCTTGGGCTATCTTTCGACGGAAGCACTGGGAAGTGCGCTTTTTGCGCAGACGGCGCTCGCTCCCGCGCAGCTTGCTGAAGCCGAAGCGCAACACGCGGAGCTCCTTTCGACCGTCAACAAAGCCCTTTCAGCGACGCATTTGTAGTCTTGCCTTGCGTTTTTGAGCACGTCGGCATACTGTGCGTTTCTCTGCAACAGTAGAAGGAGGAATCCAATGTCGGCAGAGGACAAGTCCTCCAAAGCCTGTGCCCGAGGCAAAGCCAATCGGCTCGGGGCAGGCGTTCATCGGGCTGTGCACGCTTCGTAACGGTGCAGTGCAGATGCTGTGGTGGCGCGCGTCGTTTGGTATCTTGCTCAACTTTACGGGACTCGCTGCGGCGGCGTATCAATTTGTCGGTAACCCCGGTGTACTGGTCTTGGTTTTGTTGGCCATCGGTGCATCTCTTGCCATCCACTTTAACGACAAATGGCGAGAGCTCATCGCAAGCGGCAAGCGGGCCGAGGAGCACTGGACAGAAGAGTTGGTCCAACTCGAGGACGCAAATGGGATCGACGGTGGTTGCCGGATATTCCACCACGGCTCGTTCCCAGCCCCCGGGCCAAAGCCGCGAGTGCCAAAGGTGTTGCGTGGCGTGAGACACATGTGTATGGTGTTGTGGGGAGTGGTGTTTGCAATCTCGCTCACTATGTTCTTCATGAAAGAGGAGGTGTGGTCATGGATTGGACCCCTGTGGCAATCCTTATCGTTCTTGCTCTCGCGGTGTGGGTGATCCCCCCCTTTGTACGGGAAGTACGAGCTTGGCGATCAGGCGAGTAGTTCCGTACCCATTATGGCCGCGGCGTCCATATTCGGATGCCGTGGTCTTTGTTTGTAACTAAGTAATCTCTTCTTTCAGCTCAAAGCTACAAACTGTTCGTGGTATCATTTTCGGATGCCGGAAGGGCGCCCTTTGTCGGACGAAGAAAAAGAGAAGATTCAGCGCCTGCGCGAGGCGATGTACTCGCGCAAGCTTGAGCCCTTGATCAAAGAGAAGCCGCGGCGCGAGCTTGAAGAGACGAAGCCATTGGTCGGCGAAGAGTGGATGCGCGAAGAACCCCTACTCGGCCGCTCGACGATAGCGCCCCAGCGCATCCGCATCATGCGCACGCTCTTGCGCTGGGGAGTATATGCCGCGATAGCATTCTTTGTCGGCGCCGCAGGATTCTTTGCGTACTACTTCCTTCTCGGCGGCGGCTCGACGCCGGTTTCCCCAGGAAATATTGATATTTCCGTTTCTGGTCCACTCCAAGTCTCAAGCGGCTCGCCGACAGAGTTGCAGATCGCGGTCGTCAACCGCAATCGCGCGGCGCTCGAGCTTGCCGACCTCGTTATCACCTATCCCGCGGGCACGCGCTCGCCCGTCGATCTCTCGACGGATCTCCCCAGCCAGCGCATTTCCTTGGGGAATATCGAGCCGGGCGGAAGACGGCAGGGCACGGTCTCGGCGGTCTTCTCCGGCGTTGAGGGCGACCGCGCGGCTATCAAGATCGAGCTCGAATATCGGCTCGCAAATGCAAGCGCTATTTTCGCCGCGACGACGAATTACCAGATCGTCTTTGCTTCCTCGCCGCTCTCCTTGGCGATCGACGGCAACAGTGAGACGGTCTCGGGGCAGCCTATTGAATTCAAGGTGACGGTTGCCTCGAATGCGGATTCGGTCGTGAAGGATGTGCTTTTGAATGTCCATGTCCCGTTCGGATTTACGTTTAGCTTCACCGACCCGCAAGTGCAGAAGGGCGAGGATGGAAGCTTGTGGGCGTTAGGCGACATTCCACCCGGCGGAAAGAAGGTAGTTACGATCCGTGGGGTCTTGAGCGGCGCGCAGGGCGACGAGCGCGTCTTTCGCTTTACCGCAGGGACGCGCAAGGATGTGGAGGATAAAAAGTTGAACGCGGTCCTTGCGGATTACGCACATCGCGTCACGGTCTCGCGGCCATTCCTCGGTCTTGCTATCTCCGTCAACAAAACCGAGGTCGGCGGAAGCGCCGTCGTCTCGCCTGGGGAAACCGTGAATGTCTCTATCGCGTGGGAGAACAATCTTTCGACCGAGGTGACTGATGCGGTCATCGTCGCGCGCCTTAGCGGCATTGCGATCGATGGCGCGACGGTCCACTCGAGCGACGGCTTTTACCGCTCGACGGATAATGTCATCCTCTGGGACAAGACGACAACGCGCGGCGTTCTTGCAAATCTTCGCGCGGGCGCGAAGGGCACCTTCACGTTTACGTTCCAGATGCCCTCGAGCGAGGCACTCGCGGACGTACGCAACCCTTCGCTCTCCTTGAGCGTGCATGCGGCAGGGAAACGCGTCTCGGAGCGGGGCGTACCGGAGAGCTTACAGGCGACGGCCGTCCAGAACATCAAGCTCGCGAGCGACTTGCAGCTCATCGCGCAGGGTCTCTACTACTCGAATCCCTTCGGCTCTTCGGGCCCGATGCCGCCGAAGGCCAATAGCGAGACGACTTACGCACTGGTCTTTAGCGTGACAAATACCACGAACCGCATCACGGACGCGATCGTCACCGCGACCCTGCCACCCTACGTGCGTTGGGTCGGCATCTACAGCCCTTCGAACGAGAAGATAACGTTCAATCAGAGCGACAGCACATTTAAATGGGAGCTCGGCACTATCGAGCAAGGCGTCGGCGTCGGGGGGGCCTTGCCGCGACAAGCGGCGATCGCGATCGGCTTCACACCCTCCACCTCGCAGATCGGGCAGCAACCGATCCTTATTCGCAATGTGATGTTGCGTGGCAAGGACGAGGCGACCGGGGCGCCCGTCACGCGCACGGCGGACGACATCACGACGGACATCTCGGGGGATCCCGGATTTAACGCAGCCAATGCTACGGTCGTCCGGTGATTGGCAGACCCTTAAAAATGCGCTATACAGAGCGGGATATGAGCGATGTCACCATGGAAAAGATCGTCTCCCTCTACAACCCCGAAGGAAACGCTCCGCGTTCCTACGGGGCAGGACGTCGCTCACTATAAATAACTGTATGGATGATCTCATGGAGAAAATCGTTTCTTTGTGCAAGCGCAGGGGTTTTGTGTACCCCGGCTCGGAGATTTATGGCGGCCTTGCGGGCACGTGGGATTATGGACCGATGGGGGTTGCGCTCAAGAACAACATTAGAGATTTGTGGTGGAGAATGTTCGTCACAGAGCGCGATGATATGTTCGGCTTGGATGCAGCGATCTTGATGAATCCGAAAGCATGGGAGGCATCGGGGCATGTCAGCGGTTTCTCGGATCCGATGGTCGAGTGTGCGAAGTGCAAGCGACGCTTCCGTGCGGATCAACTGGAGGATACAGAGAAATGTCCTGAATGCGGGGGAGAGTTGGGTGAAGCACGTCAATTCAACATGATGTTCAAAACCGCCGTTGGCGCAACAGAGGATGCGTCGTCGGTTACGTACCTGCGTCCGGAAACTGCCGGCGGCATCTTTGTTAATTTCAAAAATGTGATGGATAGTTTGCATCCGAAGATACCCTTCGGCATCGGGCAGGTGGGGAAAGCCTTTCGCAACGAAATCGCGCCGCGCGATTTCGTCTTCCGCGCGCGCGAGTTTGAGCAGATGGAAGTCGAGTATTTCGTGCATCCGCGGGACTGGGAGAGAAAATTCGAAGAGTGGCGTGCGACGATGCTTGAATGGATACGGGCGGTCGGCATTGATACCACGAAGGTGAGCGAGCTGGAGGTTCCCGAGAAGGAGCGGGCGCACTACTCGAAACGCACCATCGATTTCGAATTCGAGTATCCCTTCGGGAAGAAAGAACTCTACGGTCTCGCCTATCGCACTGATTTCGATCTTAAAGCGCACGCGCAGCACTCCGGCGTCGATCTCTCGGTCATAGATGAGGAAACGGGAGAAAAATACATCCCGCATGTCGTGGAACCCTCGCTTGGCATCGAGCGGACGGTTCTCGCCGTGCTTCTTTCGGCGTATTCAGAGGATGAACTCGGCGGCGAGACGCGCGTGTATTTGAAGCTCAAGCCCGAGGTCGCTCCCGTGCGCGCCGCGGTCTTCCCGCTTCTCAAGAACAAACCTGCGCTTGTCGAGAAGGCTCGTGAAGTTTACTTCATGCTCAAAAAGGAAGTGCCGAATATCATGTGGGACGACAATGGCAATATCGGGAAGCGTTATCGAAGGCAAGATGAGATAGGGACGCCGCACTGCATCACTATCGATTTTGATACGTTAGGCGAGGGTGGGGAAAGTCTGAAGGACACCGTCACCCTCCGTGATCGTGATACGGGCGAGCAGGAACGGGTCTTGATACGTGAATTGCCGCAGACGATATGACCGGAACCCGCAAGGGGGAGTGGTGTATCGCTGTAGAGGCATTTTTGTGGGGGTTCTTTCCGATCATAACCGTTCTTGCACTTAATTTTATACCGGCACTTGTCGCACTTGCATGGAGCTCGCTCTTCGCGGGCCTCTTTTTCGGGGCGGTAGTTGCGTATCGCAAGTTGTGGCACGAGCTTAAAAGTGCCCTGTTCTGGAAATACGTATTTGGCGTACTGTTTTTTAATGGAATTCTCTATTATGTGTTTTATTTTGTCGGACTTGAATACACAACACCCGGCAACGCCTCGATCGTGGCGCTCTTCGAAGTTTTCACCGCATATCTTTTCTTTAATGTCCTGCGACGCGAACATTTCTCCCGCGCACACACCATTGGTTCAATTCTCATGCTTATTGGGGCACTCACTGTGGTCGGAAGAGATCTTTCAGGGGTCAACATAGGAGACATACTTATTCTTGGCTCGACCTGTGTTGCGCCGTTAGGGAACTTGTTTTCGCGTAAAGCGCGAGAGATAGCGTCGAGCGAGACCATCATGTTCGTACGGTCATTGGCAGCGGCTCTCGTCATATTCGTTCTTGCGGCGACGCTTGGGGAGCACGCATCATCGTCAGAAATATGGCAAGGACTCCCGTTCTTGCTCATCAATGGTATTTTATTGCTTGGCTTCTCGAAGTTTCTCTGGATCGAGGCGATTCATCGTATTCCGGTCACGAAAGCGAACGCCCTTAATAGCGTCACACCGCTTCTGACACTACTTCTCGCGTGGGCGCTCCTCAACCAGAGCCCTAGTATCTGGCAGTTGACTGCAGTCGTGCCGATGATCATCGGGACGCTTCTTCTAACAGATCAACTTCCCTTTGTTTCTCCGCGAATTCGGTGAAGCAGCTGTGCTATCATGCCCGTATGAAAGAGGGCATGACCATTTCCATCACAACAGGCACAATTCTGAAGACAGCGCTTGTGCTCGGCGGGTTGTGGCTTCTCTACTACCTTCGCGAGATCGTAATTGTCGTCCTTGCCGCGGTCGTCATCGCATCTGCCTTGGAGCCTGCGGTAGCGCTCCTCATGCGTTCGCGCTTACCGCGCCTTGTCGCCGTCATCTGTATCTATCTTCTCCTCTTCATCTTTCTCTTCGGTATCTTCTACTTCTTCGTACCGACGGTCGTCGACGACCTCGCCTCGTTTATCGCTTCGTTCCCCCTTTATATTGAGAACTTCAGCCGCGCGGTTGCCATCGAGGATTATGCATTCATCTTCGGCATTTCCGATGCCGCAAATCTCTCGACGGAAGACATCATTGCAGCGCTTCGCGAGAGCTTAAATCCCGCGAACGTCTTCGGCACGTCCTTCAGTGCGGCGGCGACGGTCTTCGGCGGTGTCTTTTCCTTCGTCCTCATCATTGTTTTCTCTTTCTACTTCACGGTCGCCGAGACCGGCGTTGATGATTTCCTTCGAGTCATCGCGCCGCGGAAATATCAGCATTACCTTTTAAATCTTTGGTTCCGTACGCGGCACAAGATAGGCCTGTGGATGCAGGGGCAGGTACTCCTCGGTCTTATCGTCGGCGTCCTCGTCTATCTTTCGCTCACGATCTTAGGGATTAAACACGCGCTTCTCTTGGCCGTTCTCGCGGCGCTTCTTGAACTCATCCCCGTCTTTGGGCCGACCATTTCCGCCGTGCCGGCCGTCCTCATCGGTTTTGCCGACGGTGGCCTCACGGTCGGGCTCTTGGTGATCGCGCTCTACATCATCATCCAGCAGTTCGAAAACCACCTCATCTATCCGCTTGTAGTGACGAAGGTCGTCGGGGTACCGCCACTTCTCGTCATCCTCGGCCTTATTATCGGGTGGAATCTCTTCGGGTTCCTCGGCATCCTTCTTTCCGTCCCGGTTGCGGCGTCTATCCAGGAATTCGTGCGTGATTGGAGCGAAGGAAAGGTGTTTGTGAAAGAGAGCGAGGCGGTGTAGCGTACGCACATGGGCAAACCATATTACCTCACCACGACCTTGCCGTACGTGAATGCCGATCCGCACATCGGCTTTGCGCTTGAGATCGTGCAAGCCGATATCCTTGCGCGCTATCGTACGCTTCTCGGCGACGAAGTCTTCTTCAACACCGGGACCGACGAGCACGGCATAAAGATCTACCGCAAGGCGCAAGAAGAAGGGAAAGAGCCCCAGGCGTATGTCGATGAGTACGCCGCGAAGTTTCAGAGACTGAAAGAGAAACTCAATTTGTTCCCGGATTTGCATTTCATCCGGACGACCGACGCGAAGCACAAGGCGGCGGCGCAGGAATTCTGGCGGCGCTGTCTTGCGAGTGGGGACATCTACAAGAAGAACTACAAAATAAAGTACTGCGTCGGGTGCGAACTGGAGAAAACCGACAGCGAGCTCGTGAATGGCCGCTGCCCGATACATCCGAATCTCGATCTTGAGATCCTCGATGAGGAGAATTATTTCTTCCGCTTCTCGAAGTATCAAAAGCCGCTTCTCGATCTGTATGCCCGCCGGCCCGATTTCGTCATTCCCGATTTCCGCTTCAACGAGATACGCGCATTCGTCGCGCGCGGCTTGGAGGATTTCTCGATCTCGCGCGTGAAAGAGAAAATGCCGTGGGGCGTCCCGGTGCCGGGCGACGATTCGCAGGTCATGTATGTCTGGTTCGATGCGCTTATCAATTACATTTCCACCTTGGGCTGGCCGGATGATAGCGCAACATTCGAGAAGTTCTGGGGCACGGATCATTCGCCGAATGCCATCCAGCTTGCAGGGAAAGACCAAATACGCCAGCAGGCGGCAATGTGGCAGGCGATGCTTTTGAGCGCCGAATTGCCCTCGACGAAGCAGATAGTCATCCATGGCTTTATTACCGTGAATGGGCAGAAGATGTCGAAATCGCTCGGCAACGTAATCGACCCAATGGCGATTGTCGATGAATACGGCGCAGACGCGCTGCGACTCTTCCTCGCACGACACATTCATCCGTTCGAGGACTCAGATTTTACGATGAAAAAGTTCAAGGAGTCCTACAACGCCGATTTGGCGAACGGACTGGGGAATCAAGTGGCGCGTATCATGCGTCTCGCGCAGGATAATCTCCCGGGACCGATTGCTGTTTCCGACGAGCAGAAGACACTTCAGCCGCCGTTTCGAGCTCATTTGGACGCCTACCATTACAACGCCGCATGCGATCTTATTTGGGAACACATTGCGAAAGCCGATGCGTATATTCAGGAAAAGAAACCGTTTGTGCTCGTGAAGTCCGAGAATCCTGCGGAAAAAGAGCAAGGAATGAAAATTATCGAAAAACTCGTCGGCCACGTCGCCATGCTCGCGACACATCTTGAGCCCATCATTCCAGCGACCGCGGCAAAGATGCGGAAGGCGGTCGAGACGAACACAATGCCGGAGACGTTATTTCCTAGGAAAGAGATAGCGCCTGACTCTTCGAGCGGTGAGGTGCCGCAATTCGCGTTGCCAGTGAAGAAAAAGAAGAAACGCGCTAGCGAACTCGGTTTCTTTTAATATGCGATGAAGTACTACGATTGTCACTGCCACATAAATTTTGCGGCGTTTAAGGATGAGGTGACGCCGGCCGTTAAGTGTGCGCGGGAAGCGGATGTCGGAATGATTGTCGTCGGGACACAATATGACACTTCTGCTGAAGCAGTGAGGATCGCGGAGGCGCATGAGGATGTGTACGCGGCGATCGGCCTGCATCCGATTCACACGGCAAAGTCGTATCATGACGCGCAGGAATTGGGAGCGGAAAGTCCGCCAGCCGGCGGATTCACCTCGCGAGGGGAAATCTTCGACGTAGCGGCATACGATAACTTGTGCCGGTCGGATAAAGTTATCGGGATCGGTGAATGCGGGTTGGATTACTACCGGCTCGAGCGTGATACGTCCGCCGGAGGCGGATCCTCCTCTGGAGGAAAAAAACAGGAAGAGACGTTCATTCAACAGATCGAGCTCGCCAACCGCATCGGAAAACCTCTCATGCTCCATATTCGCGCCTCGCATGGGACCAATGATGCGTACGAAGACGCGCTTGCGCTCCTCAAGTCGCACGCGAAAGTGAAAGGCGACGTGCATTTCTTTGCGGGAGATTGGACTATCGCGAAGCAATTTCTTGATTTCGGGTTCACGCTTTCATTCACGGGCGTTCTTACCTTCGCGCGCGATTACGATGAGGTAGTGAAAAATACACCGCTCGACATGCTTTTGAGCGAGACCGACGCGCCGTACGTTGCACCTGTGCCATATCGAGGGAAGCGCAATGAGCCCGCCTACGTCACCGAGGTAGTGAAGGCTATTGCTGAAATTCGGAGAGAGCCACATGAGAAAGTCCGCGACCAGCTTGCTAGAAACGCCCGCCGCGTTTTTGGGCTTCAGTAGCACTTCATCCAGGTTTGTTGCGATATTTTAAGCCTCATGCTACAGTGCGCCCCACACCTATGACTGCTGAAAAGCAAGAAACTGAGACAGTCACCCGCATCTATGAGGCGGGCTATCACATCGTGCCGACCGTGAAGGAAGAAGATGTCGAGAAGGTTGTTGCGAGCATTCGCTCTGAGGTCGAGAAACTGGGCGGCTCTTTCATTACTGAAGGTGCACCATCTTTAACGAAACTAACTTTCCCAATGTACCGACGCGAAGACGAGAAGCATGTTGAATATGACCGTGGCTACTTTGGTTGGCTCAAATTCGAGGCAGGGACGCACGCGGCGAAGGAACTGACAGAGGCGCTGAAGAATAACACCTCAATCTTTCGCTCCATGGTCTTTAAGACGGTGCGCGAGGATACGCGCGCAAAGATCAAAGCGGCGCCGCTTCGCGAAGTGAAGCGCACCGACACCATCAAAGCCGCGCCGCGCAAGACACCCGTGGCGGAAGAGTCTGCGCCGGTTTCTGAAGCCGAGCTTGAGAAAGCGCTCGAGACCCTCACTGCCGAGTAGGTAATGTTGACGTCGTATGGTATTTTTCCAGTAACCAGCTACCAGTAACCAGTTCCATGTACCTCAATAAAGTACTTCTCTACGGCAATCTCACACGCGATCCAGAATTGCGCGCACTTCCGTCAGGAATGAATGTTGTTAATTTCTCCATCGCGACGAACCGCGTCTATCGCGACCGCGACGGGAAGAAGCAGGAGCAGACGGATTTCCACAACGTCGTTGTTTTTGGTCGCCAGGCGGATACGGTGAATCAGTATATCAAGAAGGGGAACGGCGTATTCGTCGAAGGTCGGTTGCAGACACGTTCGTGGGAGAAGGAGGGGCAGAAACACTATCGCACCGAAGTCGTGGCTGATCGCGTTCAATTCGGCCCGCGCCCAGGCGGTGGCGGAGGAGGTGGACGTGCTCCGCAAGCCGACGAGCAGGATAGTGGCGGAAATGCGGCGGGCATCGAGTACCCGAAAGATGATATAAATCCGGATGATATACCTTTCTAATAGCTTGTAGCTTTCAGCTGGTAGCTTGTAGGAAATTCAAATAACAATATGGCGAAGAATAATATACTCACTCAAAATGATATCCAACACGTTGATTACAAAGACGTGGATCTTTTGAAGAATTTCATCAATCCGCACGGGCGGGTAATGGATCGCCGCAAGACCGGCCTTACCGCCAAGCAGCAACGTGCCGTCGAGGAAGCAGTGAAGCGAGCGCGCTTCATGGGGCTCTTGCCATATATCCAGAAATAATAGAAAAGTGGACGCCCCCGCGAGCGCCAAGGACGTCCACTCTCGTCGGAGTGGCTCGTAGTTTGCCCTATGGAATAGAGGCCCACTGACCGACTCCCCGCCCCTACTCAGGGCAACCGAATCTGTCTACAGAGTAACAGAGAAGCTAGGCCCGCTCAACATATTGTCCGGTCTCCGTGTTGATACGAAGCACGTCGCCCTCTTTGATGAACATGGGGACGGTGAGCGTGGCGCCGGTTTCAAGCGTCACTATCTTTGAGCCGCCTTGGGCGGTGTTGCCGCGGACATCCGGCGGCGCCTCGGTTACTTTGAGTTCGACTTTGATAGGAAGCTTTACATTGAAAAGCTTGTCATCGAACCACTGCGTTACGACTCCGGTATTGTCCTTTAGAAAATGTCCGCTCTCTCCCATGAGTTCGTCAGAGGTGGAGAAACGCTCAGCAGGCTTTCCTACTTCGTGGAACCACCATTCGCCCTTTTTCTCGTAAATGAAGACGGCAGGTTTTGACTCGATCTCGGCTTCCTTGAGCTTATCCGACTGCTGGAACGAGTATTCTATGACGTTGCCTTTGATAAGGTGCTTCAGCTTCGTCTGGTTCACCGGACGGCGCATCTGCTTCTGCATGATGTTATTCCATGTGCAGACGTATGGCTCGCCTTCGACGAGGACGGCGACGCCGGGTTTGATTTCATTGTAGTTAAGCATCGGGGTATTCTATTGAAAATCTCACGGTTGTCCAGAAAAAGGGCGCCTATGTGGCGCCCGCATTGAGTTCTTCGTTCTCATCGTGCGGCCAGATTTGCCGCACCCTCGCCACTGTTTTCTTTTGAAGACCGAGCGTGCCTGCTGCTTTCGTGGCGTCATCGGCTGCTGTTCTTCGTTCAATCGTCGGAGGTGCAAGCGGACGAATGAACCGATAACGACGATAATTGGTTCTGTCTGCAGCCATCAGTCGCGCTTCCCACGCTTGAAACCACCGTAGCTCATACATCTTTATCCTCCTAAGTGGAACTAGAAACCGATGTTCTTATATCATTATTTATGTGCGGATGCTATTCATCCGCGTTGCCGGCAGTACGCGCGGGAGCGCCGCCGTTTTCGAGCCCTTTCTTGATGTCCTTGAGGAGTGCGTTGAGAACGGGTCTGTTTTCTTTGAGGAACGTGCGTGCGGCGTCGTAGCCGCGGCCGAGTGCCTGGTCGCCGTATTTATACGAGCCGGAGGAGGACTTTTCAATGACACCCAATTTTTCTCCCAAGGCGAGAGCTTCGCCCTCGCGCGAGATGCCCTCTCCGTACATCATGTCGAATTCCGTCTGGCGGAAGGGAGCCGCGACTTTGTTCTTCACGATTTTTACTCTGTGCCGACCGCCCATTACTTCGTCGCCTTTCTTTATCTGCGCGATACGGCGGATATCAATGCGGACTGATGTGTAGAATTTCAAGGCCTTTCCGCCCGTAGTGGTTTCCGGACTATTGTGCACGATGATGTTATCAGCGAGAAAGTTGTGATGCCCGCGGACGCGGATATCGAAGCGGCGCATGCTTCTTGTGCGCGGCTTTGCGGCAATTCGCAAGATCGGCACCGCAATCGCGATTTTCTGTGGTTCGCTGAATACAGGCTTCACGGCAAGCGGTCGCTGGAACTTCGGGAGCATCTTGTACTGCATCGATGGATGCACATTGAAGCGGGTGAGCTGCAAGAACTTCTCGCTGTTCGGCTGATCGAAATGGAAGAAATACTTTCCGCCGTTCGTTCCGAGGCGGACCGAGATATCATACCGGTCTTTCAATAGATTTTGCAGCGCGACGCGGCTTTGCAATTCAATTGCTTCGACACATATCGCAATGCGTCCCTTTGTGCCCGCTGTGTTGCGAATATCGAGATGTCCGTCATCCTGGTACCAAATAGCGAGCGAGAGCGGCGTTAGCGCGGCGAGGAACTCCGGGGAGAGATATTTGTGCCCGTTGCGGTACATGCCAGCGCGCATCGGATGTAATTCCGCAAGCGGCGTCATGTCGAATTTAATCGATTTTGAATCCTCATACGTTACGCTCTTAATATTTTCGAAGAACGACGCTTTCCAAAGCAAGTACGGCTTTTGCTTCTGACCGTGTCCGAGGCGGAATCTTATACCGAGCGATTCCTTATGGATGGTCGGACTCAAATTTCCGTCACCAAGAAGCGAGCCGCGAATTATTTCCCACTGCAAGTCGTTTAATCGCTTGGTAACGCTGATAAGCACATGATCGCCTGCCTTAAGTTGCTGCGCCGGACACCAGCCGGTCGGCGTAAGAATGGGGTGATTCGGCGTACACGAAACATGAGCAACGCCACTGCCGGAGGGATCGTATGCGGTGATTTGAAGGAAAGAATCTGCGTTACCATTATCATACCAGCCGGTGACTTTTGCCGGTACAAGTTTTTTTCGTCTCCAGTCGTATGAGAGGACAGACACAGGGAGTTTCTGGTTGACGATCTTGCCGATCTTTTCTTGCGTGCCGTCAGCAAGAGTGACGCGCGACGTGTAATTGAGGCAACCGAACATGACGCCGATCTGCATGCGGATCTGGTTGATGAAAATCACGATTGTCTTTGTTTTTGCGACGATTGCGGTCAGTTTGCGGAGTGCCTGCGACATGAGGCGGGCTTGTTTTCCCACGTGCTGCGCGCCCATGTCGCCTTCGATCTCGTCTTTGGGCGTGAGTGCCGCGACGGAGTCAATGACGATGACGTCAATCTTTCCGCTTCGGACGAGTGATTCGGTGATCTCGAGCGCTTGCTCGCCCGTATCCGGCTGGGAGACGAGGAGTTCTTCGATCTTCACGCCGAGCTTCTTCGCGTATTCCGGATCGAGGGCGTGTTCCGCGTCGATGAAGGCGCAGACACCGCCTTTCTTCTGCGCTTCGGCGATGACATGCAGGGAGAGCGTCGTCTTGCCAGATGACTCGGGACCAAAAATCTCGATAATGCGCCCGCGAGGAAGCCCACCGATGCCAAGTGCCCAGTCGACGCCAATTGAGCCGGTCGAGATGGCATTCACATCGACTTTCGGCTGTGCGCCGAGCATCATGATCGACTCATCGCCGAATTTCGTCTTTATCTCGGAGAGTGCACGTTCAATGTCCTTATCCGTTCCGGTTCCGGTCTGTTTGGGAGGCGCTTTTTCTTTTTTCTTTTGCATGATGTTCATTATAGATTGTTAATATGTGCGGCGGAACAGTGGCGATGACTACGAGGAGGGGATGTACATGATGTCAATAGTTTTTCGCGTTGTGCGGCCGCGCGCGTCGCGCGCCTCGAGAATGATGCGATTGGAGCCGGGCGCGGCGAGGAACGGCTCTTCGAACTCGCCGTTTTCAGTGACGCTGATGGGCTTCCCGTTCATGCGAAGCTCGGCAATGCGCTCCGCGCGGCCTCGGATCGTTGTGAACGATTCATTGATAGTGACGGTCCCGTTCGGGACGCTGATAACGGGGCCGAAGAGGAACCCTTGGGCTTCATAGAGCGCATAGGCGATGATCGCCACAAAGAAGATAATGAGCGTAATGCGGATGAAACGTGAATCGCGATAAGGGAGCATACCCGGTTAGGACAATTTGGCATTGTTTCTGCCGCTGATAACATCTCGCATAGAAAAGTAATGAGTTTTCGTAAATAGTTCTGATTTAAACTCGATTGATTTCAACAAGGCGATGCCAAATTGTACTACCGGGCATACTCAGGTTCGTTCGTTGTATTCATCACTCTCCTCGGCGGCTTCGGCGGATGCGATAAGTTCGTCGGCATTCCCGGCACCGATGACCTCTCGCGGTTTTGCGCCGTCCGCCGCACCAATGACGCCATGCTCTTCAAGCATGTCGATCAATTTTGCCGCGCGCGAATAGCCGACGCCGAGCTTGCGCTGCAAATAGGAAGTCGATGCTTTACCTGCCTCTAAGACGGCCGCTTTCGCCTCGGCATACTTTTCGTCCCCGTCTTCTTCTTCGAGGGAAGCGAAGATGGAGCTACTCTCATTCTGTTTGGATTCGGAGAAATCGACGCTGTCCAGAGGTCCTGCGTCATTATTTCTCACGACATGTGAGACGACCCGCTTCACTTCGGTCTCCGAGATAAAGGGCGCCTGGATGCGCCGCGGCTTCGACATGTCGTTCGAGAGGAAAAGCATGTCACCGGCGCCTAAGAGCTTCTCTGCGCCGCCGGTGTCCAGAATGGTGCGTGAGTCTATCTGCGATGCGACTTGGAATGCGACGCGGGCGGGGATATTCGCCTTAATGAGACCAGTGATGACTTTCACGCTCGGCCGCTGCGTGGAGAGGATGAGGTGAATGCCGACAGCGCGGCTCATCTGAGCGAGGCGCACGATGCCCGCCTCCAGCTCCCGCGGATATGCCGACATGATGTCAGCCAACTCGTCGATGATGACAACGATGTAGGGCATGGCCTCAGGCATAGGTTTCCCGGTGTCGCCTTTCGCGATCGCAGGTACCACGATATTTTCGTGGTATGAGGAGATGTCGCGCACTCGTTCGGCTTCGAGGACGTTATAACGGCGCTCCATTTCCTTTGCCAACCACTTGAGAGCAAGGATCGCCTTTTTTGCATCGGTGATGACGGGGGTGAGAAGGTGAGGGATGTTGTTGTAAAGCGTAAGCTCGACGCGTTTCGGGTCCACCATGATGAATCTGAGGCACTCAGGGCCTGCGCGATAGAGGAGGGAAACAATAAAGTCGTGGATGCAGACCGATTTTCCGGAGCCGGTGGTTCCAGCGACGAGCACGTGCGGCATGCGGGCGAGATCCGCGAAATGTGCCGCGCCAGTAATGGAGCGGCCGAGCCCGATGAGTAAAGGTTTACTCGATTGCGTGAATCCAGGGTCGGAGAAAATTGGTGCGAGCCCGAGGGTCGTGCGTTCGATGTTAGTTACTTCGATCCCAACCAACGATTTCCCTGGGATAGGCGCTTCAATGCGCACCGGCGAAGCCGCAAGTGCGAGCTCGAGATTGCTCTGCAGAGCGACTATCTTCGCCAGGCGCACGCCCTCCGCAGGCTTCATGGCGTAGCGGGTCACGGTAGGCCCGATAGAGACCTCATCCATTTCTACCTGGATGCCGAAGTTCTGCAGCGTCCGCTTGATGATATTCATGTTCGCCTTCACATCACCCACCTCAGGTTTTCCCTTATTTTTCCCAAGAAGCGATAGCGGCGGTGGCGAGTAGACGCTTCCCGTTGCCGCAATAATAGGAAATCCACTACCGCTCGTATCTTGATTCATTTCCGCGATCTGGACTTTCGGTGCTTCCATGTCGGCAGGCATTTCTTCCGGCTCCTCATATATTTCTGCCGACTCTTCGTCTATCTCATTCTCAGGGAGGCCTGTCATCGCAACTGCAGGCTCATTGAGCTCATTAGCGAACGCTTCCTTACGAGCACGCAGGCGCTCTCGGATCGATTGCACGAGCGCTCCGAGGTGGATGTCGAACGCGATGATAAGTGCCGCAACGATGAACGACAGGAGGAATATGACGGTCGCTGTTGTATCCACCGCAGCGATAAGGGGCTTCACGATAGCGACGCCAACGATACCGCCCCGTTCAGGAAGGATGAGCGCGATCATGCCAAGCCCTGCGAAGAGGAAAACAAGGACACTTACGATCTCTATCGCACCGAACCGCTTCTCGAACGAGCGCATCAAGGCGATCGCGAGCAAGAGGAGCGAGAAGGGAAGTAACATGTAGCCCACTCCAAGAAGCTTGGTGAGGTTGGTATATATGAATGAACCCACCGCACCACCGACCTTAAATGCCGCAAGCGCGAGAAAGAGCGCTACGGCGATCGCAAGGACCGCGAAGACACCTCGCAAAGCCTCGATGCTTATGGGAAATGTCGACTCTTCATCATCGTCGTTGTTCTTGCGTTTTTTCGATTTTTCTCGATCACGTTTTGCCATGCGAGTGAATGATATCACGTTCGTTTCTGCACATTCTTTACCTCGCTACCCAGTTTCTCAAGGGGCGGATCTGCGACATACCTACTATTGTAACGGTCAGAGACATTGCATATGTACATCTATGGGATATACTCGACTTATGCCCAAAGGACACGCTAAGGAAGTGTCAAAGACATATGGTGTAGTCTCTGATTCTATAAAAGACTCACGTGACATATCAAGTATATTGTCCATATTGGACGATTTTCCAATAAAGACACGGCCGTTTGGAGCGAATATTTCAGGAGAGAATTCATACCGAAGAGCTGAGAGAATATCTGCTGCATTGCACGTAATGACAAATCACATATCCGACGAAGAGCCCCTTAGGTCCATTATACGAAATAAGTGCATAGAATTACTGACCATTATACTTGAGTTGCGGTCGGGTTTGCGCGTACATGCGTCCGACAAGGGTCAAAGTGCCCTCGCAACGATCCGTGAGCTCATCTCTCTTGTCCGTCTTTTAGCCGTTTCGGGCTTTCTTTCGACCTCAAACGCACATGCACTTACCGAAGCTCTCGATGAACTAGGGAGCCTTATCGTCGTCTCACAACGCTCGACCTTAGCTGAGCAGGTAACCATCTCAAGAGAGGACTTTAATCCGCCCTCTTTAACTTCTTCAAGAGCTGAACGCTCGTCAAGCGCTCAACGTCGGTCTCAAAGAGCCGAGACATCAGACGGGCGCCAAGACGCTCCTTTTCAAACCCCACATGAACTATCATCCCGCTCCGAGAGGATCATAGAAATCCTTAAACTTGGCGGCGTTTTGGGTATCAAAGATGTTTCTTCGAATTTGCCCCAATACAGCGAAAAGATGGTTCAGCGAGAGCTTGCAGATCTGGTGGTTGAAGGGAAAGTGCTAAAATTGGGTTCAAAACGATGGAGTAAATACCAGCTTGTCCAATAGAAAGGCTCTTGCCAGGATCTTTAGAAGATGGCATAAAATATACCTTTTTCTCATGGTCTGGAGCATTGACTTTTACCTTTACCTGCCGTATCTTCATGGCCATAGCTAGTGGTGGATTGAGAAGGGGAAACCTCGCTTTTATTCACTAGTTATCCACAAATACGGAGCATATACATAGCTGCTCCGGAACAAGGTTCGTTTATAATTGCTTTGATGCACGTCCGCCACGCGCGGGCATGCGTTTCGCAAGCACGTCCTGTGTGCGATGTTCGTTGACACGTGAATAAGGCATGAAAAGCGGAGCATTCTCTGGTTGAAAGACCGGAGACTCGTGCGCGTCTCCATCTGCTAGAGCAGAAAAATACGCGCACACCAAACTTCAGACAAGGAAGCAATGTTCAGTTACGACAGCATGACAGCAGGTCTGTACTTCACATGATGCTAACCCCACAGTCTCGAAACATTACTAAAACGAGGTTGAGGGCTAGCAATGGGGGCAACCCCGAATTTATTAGATTGCATGTACGCAACACATGCATTCAAAGCAGGTACGTTCCCGTCGAAGGACCGCACCTGCGTCCCGCTCCAATTTTTGAAAAAATTGGCGCGGGGTCAAAGGTCAATATCAAACTATGAGTTTAGCAACAAAGCATGTTGCGACAGTCTTGATTGGATCTGTTTTGGTCCTTGCGCTCTCGTTCGCATTCGTCACACCGGCGAAAGCGGACTTGCTCTCGGACCTTCAGGCCCAAGTCCAAGCATTGCTCGCACAAATCTCAGCTCTCTCGGGTGGTTCAACAGTAGTAACCACAGGAGCAGGCTGCTATGCCTTCACTCGCACACACCAGCAAGGTGATTCGGGCGGTGAGGTCATGTGGATCCAAAAATTCCTTAACAGTCACGGTGCACAGATCGCAGCTTCAGGTGCCGGTTCTCCTGGCAACGAAACTTCGTACTACGGCGCACTTACGAAAGCGGGGGTCGCCAAGTGGCAAGCAGCGAACGGAGTCGCTCCGGCAGCTGGCTACTGGGGCCCGATTACGCGCGCGAAAGTAGCAACGGTCTGCGCAAGTGCAGTCCCGGGCATTCCGAGCGTCCCTGGTGTCCCAGGAGTTCCAATCACGGGCACGGGCCTCAAGGTCATGCTCGCGGCTGATTCTCCGCCTTCGACGTCACTCGTCGCAGGTCAGGCGGCAGGTGAACTTGCAAAGTTCACATTCCAGAACCCGACGGGTTCTGAAGTGGCGGTCACGAGCGTCGGCTTCAAGCGTATTGGTACCTCGGCCGACTCGACCGTCTCGAACGTCTACCTTTTCAATGGTGCTGAACGCATCACTGATTCGGCAGGCATCTCGAGCTCGATGTTCAACTTCAACGACACTGCAGGCGTATTCAAAGTTCCTGCAGGCGGCTCGGTCACGGTCTCGGTTCGCGCCGACATTGCAGCCTCGACAGGCGGCGAGCAGATCGGCGCGCAGCTGGTCTCTGTTGGCTCTGCAGCAACGTTGGATACCTCGGTCGTCCTTCCGATCAGCGGCGCGATCCATTTGATCTCGTCAGCTTCGATGGGAACGATCGCATTCACCTACACCGGTCCGACAGGCGCGACCGATAATCCAGCGAACGATGTTCGCGTTTTCGAGGCTTCGACGGTCGTCTCGACGCACTCTGCGTGGCTCAAGGCAATCACCTTCGAGAACCGCGGTACGTCTGATGACAACGACATCAAGAATATCCGTCTTTATGTCGATGGCACACAAGTAGGCTCGGCAGTGGCGCAACTCTCAAAAAACAAGGCTATCTTCGACTTCTCGGCAAGCCCGGTTAAGCTTGAGACTGGTACGCGCATCGTGAAAGTGGTCGCCGATATCGTCGGCGGTTCCAGCAAGACGTATGACATCCAGATCCGCCGTGCAGCTGATCTTCTCGCGATCGATTCAGAACTCAATCAGCCGATCCTTGCAACGGATGCAGGAGGAAGCTTCCCGGTTTCGGCGGCTACAGCCAACACGATCGGCACGGCTTCGCTCTCGGTCGTTCGCAAGGCAGATTCACCTTCGACGAATATCGCCGTCGGCGCGACCAACGTGCTTCTCGCACGATATGAGGTCCGCGCCTCGGGTGAAAACGTGAAGATCGAGGCGATGACGGTTGACGTTGACACGAGTGTCAGCGTTGGCGGTGCTGACAATGGTAAGGTCTTCTTCAATGGCCAGCAGGTGGGATCCACCAAGGACATCGTAGAAGCCGGCACCACCGAATTCACCTTCGGCTCATCCTTGATCGCGCGCCAGGGTCAGACGGAGATCATCGAGATCTATACCGATGCGAAGGTAACGACTGGCACTAATCTCTTGAACAATGAGACGATTGCTGCTGACGTTACGATCTCGGCGAGCAATACGGAAGGAATGGACAGCGGCGACGCGGTAACCGCGGCGAACCTCTCTGCTTCGGCAGTTGCAGGCTTCACGCGTACTGTTTCCTCATCGTCGCTCACATTGACGAAGAACTCGGCCTACGGCAACCAGACGGTTGTTGCAGGTACGAACAACGTCAAGATGGGCTCGTTCACGCTCTCGGCCGGTTCAACGGAAGGGGTGAACGTGAACACGATTACAGTTACCCTCCTCTCGTCTGAAGCATCCACGATCACTGATCTTCGCCTTGTCGATAACTCGACGGGGACACAGATCGGCACGACAAAGGGTGCTCCGTCGACCTCCAACTCGTTCTCTGTGAATGTCGCGATTCCGGTCTCGGGTACGAAGAAGATCGACATCTACGCGAACGTCAAGTCCAGCAGCTCTGCTGGTATTGGTTCGTATGAAGTCGACGGCTCGGGCGTTGGCGCAGTCACCGCAACATCGGTCACCTTCGGCAGTTCAACGAACGAAGGCAGCGGCACGCTCCAGTCAATTACGATCGCAACGTCAGGCTCCTTAACGTCGGCAAACGGCGTCTCGCCTGACGACACCATTGTGGTCGCAGGTTCGAACATGGTCCGCGTGGGCTCCTTCAACTTCACAGCTCTGAACTCGAATTACACGATCCAAGAGCTCAAGGTGAAGGTTACGCCGCAGGCGGCAACCTCGATCGGTGCGGTCTACCTTAAGTACAAGGATCAGACTGGAACGGATGTGACGACTGGACAAGCCCTCACGCTCTCGTCTGGCACGCAGGTGCACGCGACGGCGACGTACACAGGCCTCACGTTCTTCGTCCCGATGAACACGACAAAGACGGTTGACGTCTACATCGATGTTCCGACGATTACCTCGGGTGCCACGGCAGGCACTTCGATCACCGCGCTTCTCGACTGGAACGACGGCTTCAAGGCGGTTGATGCGGCGGGCAACTCGACGACGACGATGTCGAGCTACGCCGACCTCAACTCGACCAACACGAGCGGCAAGGGTACGCTCGTTGTCAGAAAGACCGTTCCAACACTCTCGGCAGTCGCGCTTGACACCACGACGCTCTCTGAAGGTACCGATAAGGTCCTCGGACGCGTGAAGGTTACGGCTGACGCCGCAGGTGACCTTGACTGGGGTCAAATCGTCTTCACGGTCAATAAGACCTCGGCGATCTCGATCGGCGCAACCACGACGGTGAAGCTGTGGGAAGGCTCGACGTCAATCGCTGGTGAATTCGCAACCACGACGAGTGCGCTCGTGGGTGGCAATGACGCTCTTGACAACCTCACGACCGGTCTCCTGCACTTCCGTCCGACGACAGTTCGAACGGTCGCCGCAGGCACTTCGGTCACCTACGAGCTTCGCGGCACGATCGGCGGCACGGCATCTGGCAGCAACTTCGTTGATGTCAGTATCGCCAATCCGTCAACCTCGGTCACGACCGTGATCTTCTCGACCGCGGCCGGTACCTTGGGTACAGCCGCCAACGCGTCCTTCGTATGGTCTGACTGGGCGGACCTCTCTGATCACGCCGCAGGCGCGACCAGTGCTTCGACCGCTGACTGGACGAATGATTACCTCGTCGATACGCTTCCTTTGACGATCGGCAACAAGTCGCTCTCGATCTAAGCGTTCTTGACTCTAGCGGCATCTCGCTGCTAGCTCTGGCCGGCGGAGAACGAGTCCGGCATAGGCAATCCCTCCCCAATTCTGCAGAATTGGGGAGGGATTTGCGTTTATGGGTTTTGTGCTAAAGTGTTTTTCTATGCGCAAACAAATCATTGTGGCCGTTGTTTTTGTCGGCATTCTTGCTCTTGGCGGCTGGTGGTATTATCAGAGAGATGCGGGTTATGCACATCAGTTTATCGGCGGGGAATCTGTTGCAAGCTGGGATTTTCAAGGAGCCTACAAAGGCAATGCCGAGCTTGAGGAGAGGGCTCACAATGAGATTGCGCGACTTGAGAGTCTCATCGGGAACGAAGAGGACGACAACACCGATTATACGGTTTACGTAAGCATCGCGAACCAATATGGTCTTCTTGGCGACGGGGCGAAAGAGTATATATACCTGCAAAAAGCGCTTGCGATCGATCCGGAGCACACCGGACTCGCCTGGCACAATGTGGGCGCTCTTATGGAGCGTCTCGGAGCGTTCCAGACGGCACGTGAAGCGTATTCACGCGCGGTGCAGGCGCAGAACCAAATACTCCAATATCAGATGGCGTATCTCATATTTCTCACCAATCATTTTCCTGAAGACAGTGCGGCTATCGAAGGAGTTTTGAATGAAGCGAAGCTCGTATACGGGGACAATCCCTCACTCTTTGAGATCCAGGCGCGCTGGCTTGAGGAGACGGGAAAGATACAGGAAGCGATCGACGTGTGGAAGAAGATACGCGAACTCTCACCGCAGGCAGCGGCCGTCGTTGACGCAGAGATAGCGCGATTGCAGAGCACGCTATGATACGGAGCGTCGAGAAAGTATTCGGCTATCTGCTTCTTGCTCCGGCACTACTCCCTTTAATCTACGTCAACGGGTTTCTCTACCCGTATGTCGCGCCAAAAACATTCCTTTTGCGCGGCCTCGGCATCGTGCTTGCCGCAGCATTTGTTCTTCTCATTTTCTCCGGCAGAGCTTTGTATTGGGAGCGGCTGCGCACCAAAGTAGCCTGGATACTGGCGGCGCTCCTCCTTGTCACGTACGCGACATCACTCATCGGCATTGATTTTTATCACAGCTTCTGGTCTATCTATGATCGCGGTGACGGGCTTCTGACGCTCACCGTTATCGTGCTCTATTTCTATGCGATCCTCCTCTATGCCGATCGCAGTTTCTTCGAGCGCCTCATACGTCTTGTTGCGTGGGTTGCCTCACTCGCGGCTCTCTATGTTGTTTTCCAATGGCTGCAGTCGGTGAGCGGCCTCAATTTCCCCCTGATTGAAGATCCGCGTGGCCGCTTCGGAGGCACGCTGGGGAATGCCGCCTTCCTTGCAGCGTATCTGGGGATGGCATTCTTTCTCACACTTCTTGCTGCGTCCACGTTTCGCGGCAGGTGGCGCACTATTCTCTATGCAGGCGCGCTACTCCAGCTCACTGCGATCCTCATCTCCGCGACCCGCGGCACACTGCTTGCGCTTCTCGCCGCGGCGTTTGCGGCGCTGGCGTACACTGCGTGGAGAGGAGCGGGCAAGGCGCGAAATTATGCGCGCATCGGATTCATCGGGCTTCTCATTCTTGCTGGTCTCTTTTTCGCATTCCGCGCACAACTTGCGCAGATGCCATTCGCGCCGATCCAGCGCATCGCGTCCATTTCAGTGACGGAGACCACGGTCGCGAGCCGTCTCTTCGTCTGGCAGAACATCGGCGCGGAGGCGCTCTCACGGCCATTCACGGGCTACGGCGCCGAGCATATTGATGTTCCCTTCAATACAGTGTATGACCCTGTCGGCGTTCAGGAGCAGTGGTTCGATCGCTCGCACAATGCATTTCTTGATTACTTCGTGCAGTTCGGCCTCTTCGGGCTTGCGCTCTATCTTGCGCTTATCACTACATGTGCCTTTGCGGCGGTTACAATCATGCGCGCTGACGTGCGCACGGGAGGCCTCCTCTTCCTCCTTGTACTCACCTACGCTCTCCAGAATTTCTTTGTCTTCGACACCGCGATGACGCTCTGGCTCTTTTTTGCGCTCTTCGCGGCGCTCCTTGCCCGCGAGAGCGCCGTGAGAGAAATAGTGCTTCCCGTGCGCTGCGTTCCCTGGCTGCCCGAGGCGGTCAGTGGCGCCCTTCTCATTCTCCTCATTCCTGTCTGTATTCAGCCGGTGCGCGCGAATCTTCTCCTCTCCGATGCATATTACTATCACGTTGCTGATGTTCGTACGAGTGTTGCATTGCTCCAGAAAGGACTCTCGCTGGGGACCTATGCCGACCTCGAATATGGGTACCAGGTGTATGAGATGTATACGAGTGAACAACAATCAATGCTCACGGGAGAATCCCGCGTCATTGCCTTCCGCTTTGCGGCCGACACCTTAGAGAAGAATCTTGCTCGCTTTCCGTATGATGCACGCACTGCCGCGTACTACGCACTGGTCTTGGATGCCGCGCCGCCAGAGATTCTCGTGCACGAAGATCAACTGCGAGCGGTGATCGATCGTGCGATCGAACTATCGCCGAAGCGCGCCCAGCCGCACTATCTCCGTGCCAATATTCTTTTGCGGAAGGCAGATGCTCTGCAGGCGGGCGCCGAGCGTATCGCACTCTACCGTGAGGCTATCGTGGAGATGGAGAAGTATATTGCCATCGTGCCGAAGCTTGCCGAGCCGTACTATGTCATCGCGTCCATCTATCTCGTTTTGGGTGAGAAGGAGAGATCGAAGAAGTGGGCGGATGAGGGCCTTGCGCTCTACACGCCGAACTTGGAAGTGGCAAAGCGCGCCGCGCGTTATTACATTCAGATGGAGGACTGGCCGAATGTCGCACGCTTTCTGGGCGACGTTGCGGGCGCCGCGCGGGACGATTTGCCGACGCAGTATGATTATGCAAAGGCGCTCTGGCTTGCGGGGGATACACAGAGGGCGCGCGTGATCGTGGAGCGCGTCAAGCGTGAGTCGCCGCGGCTCTTCGAGAGCGATCCGAATTTCGTGAAGGAATATAACGCGGTGCCGAGCGCCGATGCGTCGCCGTGATCACGAATCGTACAAGGGGTCTCCTTATCCTTATAAGCGTTTTTGTTGTTGGATTTCTCGTCCAAACGACGCTGTGGTTTGTCTTTCCCGTAGCGGATGAAGAGTACTGGGCGACTGATGCGCGGAAGATTGCTGAAGGGCAGATGCTCGGCCCTGCAGACGTGACGTATGTGCACCCGGGGACGACGATACTCTACCCCATGACCGCGCTTGTCTCTATCGGGGTCGAGCCGGGGGATGCAGTGCGCATTGCCATGGCTGCATTCATCGCACTCTGCATCGCGCTTGCCGCCGCTCTTGCCTATCAGCTGTGGCCGGCGCATCTCTGGTGGCTTGCGCTTGCCTGCATACTTCTGCCCGATGTGCGCCTCTTGCACGGCACGCCTCCTTCCACTGCCGCGGCACTCCTCACGCTCCTTTTCATATTGCTTCTCCTCTATGCGAAGAAAAGGGAGGGGGAAGGAAGTAGCGGGAGGGCGCTCGTCTATGCAGGAGTATGCGCTGGGGCGCTTCTCGCGACGCGCATTGATACTGGCCTTTTCGTGCTGCTCTCGGCCCTGCCCGTCGTCCTGTATATCTTCAAAAAGCAAGTGTACCTTTTTGTGCTCACAACTGTATGCGCTTTTATCGTATTCAACCCGCACCTGTGGGCGGAACCATTCACCTACCTCGCGAGCATTCCGCGCCAGATATTTTCGAATACCCAGCTTGTGGGAAGGAAAATTCTCGGCATGTTTCTTCTGACATTTCCCTTTGCGATTCTCTCGATTACCATCTCTATCGCGGCTGTCCGGCTTCGGCTGTTACGTCTCGCGACGGACGATATCCCCGTACCTCCCATTATCTACGGGTGGTTTCTAGGAATGACGCTTGTGTTTACGGCACTTCTCACTCCGCTGTCATACCACCCGGTACGCTACTTTCTGCCGTTCTACCTCGTCTGGGACATCCTGCTTCCCGTGTGGCTGTTTGTGTTGGCGCCGCGCGCTCTCGCGGTCCGTGTGCCGCGGCTTACGCCGCGGCAGTGTGAATGGCTCGTCGTCGCTTCCATCGTAGTCATCATGACTATCCAAATAGTGCTTCTTGCCGCTACCGACGTGCAATCGATTATTCTCTAGAGGAGCTCCGGGGTGCAAGTTATCCACACATTGCGTTAACGAGAGGTTATTGTGTGGAGAAGGGGGGTATACTGTGGCGCAAGACTTTACGCGAGACGCAAAGGTCTTGATGCTCGGATATTAATTATTAGATGGTTTTAGTTGTATTAAAATATGAAGGGAACTTTTTCTTTTATCCAGAGGGGTGAGTGGCTGACGGTCACTCTCGCCGTCGTGATATCCGTTCTTGGCGTTGTCAGTCTTGTGCAAGCGTCGTCGACGATTAGCACAAACATTTCGACTGAGGGTGCACTGACGGTCACCGGCATTTCAACACTGACGGGGGCAGTCTATGCGACAAGCACGGTGCAGGCCACGGGTGCGCTCACCACGTTTGGCAACGCCACGCTTGGTGATGATGTTTCAGACAGCGTCACCGCAACTGCGTACTTTACGCAGCTTCGCATCGGCACCGGCAGCACGTTCGGCCACATTGGTACAGTCGGCGCTGACGAGCTCGGCGTCGAAGGAGATATCGAGATCGACGGCACGGCATACTTCGATGGAATCGCAAGCACGACTGCTCTGAGAGTGGGCGATGATTCTAACGTGACCACCATCAATGGCATGGTATTCGGGTACTGCACGCTTGCTTCGGTAACCGTCGTTGCGACCTCAACAGCGCAGACGCACTGCACCGGCGCAACCGGCGTCCTCACCGGCGATCGAGTATGGGTCATGGCAACAAGCTCTCTGCCCACCGGACTTGTCGTTGACGCTGCTTCAACAACGGCATCGGACATTATTGGCGTGCGTATCAACAATGCCACTGCAGGGGCAAACACAGCAACAGGAGCTGTGTCTCTCAACTTCTGGGCGGTCAGACCGTAAGCGCCATGATTGGCATACTATTAGCTAATCAGGCGCGTATGATCAAAAAAGTTCTCGCAAGCGGCACGCTCCTCACGCTCCTCGCACCAGCGCTGGTCTTTGCCGCATACAATGATGTATCTCTGACAACCTCGGCTGTGTTCACGGTCGGCAGTCACACATTGACCGTATACGGTGGAACAGCCGAAGTAGAGTCGGTTGTGGTAGGCGCCAGTACGCTGACGGTGACGCTCGCTTCGGGGTCCTCCATAGAGGTAAGTTCTGCGACGCGGAAAATCCTTAACGTAGACGACTCCTCGCTCGTCACGAGCAACACCTGTAGCGCTTCCGAGTCACGCATAAAGCTTCAAAAGTCAACAGCAGGAAGTGCGTCGGTGATTATCACACCCTCAACTGACACCTGTGTTCAAAGCGGCGGCAGCGGTGGTGGTGGGGGAGGAGGTGGAGGAGGTGGCGGCGGCGGGGGCGGCACGGTCACGACCACGACCACAAGTGCGACAACAACAGCCGCTACCTCGACAACATCAGTTGCAAAAGTAGCAACGACAACCGCGGCAGCGGCAACTCCTACATCCACGCAAACACAAACATCAGCGCCCTCGGCGGCAGTCACTGCACTTCTTATGCAGCTGCAGTCGCTGATTGCAATGATCAAGTCTCTCGGCGGCACGGTCTCTCCCTCGCTAGAGGCGACCATTGCTTCGCTCGCTGGTACGCCTGCTTCAAGCGGTACATTCACGCGCGATCTCAAGACCGGGATGACAGGAGATGACGTAAAGCAGCTCCAGAAGTTCCTCAACTCACATGGGTTTCAGATTGCTGCAAGCGGTCCAGGCTCTCCTGGCAATGAGACTACTTTCTTTGGTGCGGGCACACGTGCGGCACTCGCCAAGTTCCAGCAGGCAAATAAGATTGCTCCTGCTGTAGGCTACTTTGGCCCGAAGACGCGCACCCTCGTCAATTCGATGAAGTAGTTCCACAATTCTGGGGTGCGTTTTCAGATTTCTTTGAGAATGACCCGGGTCTCGTTAGGGAATATGACGCGACGCACGCGTGCGGAAATGTTGCACTGGAGAACAGCACAACCATCCAAAAACACGCACCTTTGTTCACGCGTCAGATTTCGTGAGCCTGACTAATTGGGGCATTGTATAATGTGCTCATGCAGCGTTCTTTCAATTCATTCTTCAAATTCACGCTCGGGTTCACTCTTTTTGTCGCCGTCTCCCTGGGTCTTACATTTGTCGTGAGCGCATATTCGGTCAAAAAAGAGCGGCAAGAGCAGACGGCTGCTGCGTTTAAGGCCATGCTGGGGGAGAAGGAAGGAAGCTGGTGGACATTCTTACTGCGGTAGGGTACAGTGCTATGCAAGGGCCAGAGACAGCGAGTATTTCAGGTGTCAGCGACGGCCTGCTATCAGGAAATCCCTGAAAGCTGAAAGCCGGAAACTGAAAGCTGGATGCAAATCTCGCCGAGGTCGAACTATCCTAATCCCGAAAGGGACGGAGAACTCGGGCCCATTAGCAAAGGGTCTTTTTGTTTGTCGAATAATATGGCACAGACGAAGCAGCAGAAAGTTGAGATCGTCTCGAAGCTTGAGAATGCCTTCAAAACAGCGGCCACGACGGTATTGCTCCATTTCAAGGGAGTCAACATTGGTGAAGAGACAGCGATGCGCAAAGCGCTTCGTGGCGCGGGTGTTACCTACACTGTTGCGAAGAAGACCTTGATCAAGCGCGCGCTTGAAGCAGTCGGCCACAAGGCAGAGGAGATACCGATGGAAGGAGAAATCGCGCTCGCATATGGCGGCGGTGATGACGCAACAGCTCCGGCACGCCTTATCCACGAGTTCGGTAAGAAGTACCAAACGGCTGACAAGAAAGGGAAGCTAACCATCCTCGGCGGCATCTTCGAAGGGCAGCTTGTGGGAGCGGCCATGATGCAGGAGATCGCGATGATCCCCGGCATGCAAGGGCTTCGCGGTATGTTCGTGAACGTGATCAACAGCCCCTTGCAGCGATTCGCGATCGCGCTCTCGGAAGTGGCGAAGACCAAAACGTCTTAATTATTATTGAAGTGGGTTGAATCGGGAACCACAGTTAAATAGGCTCGCAAAGCTCGCCATTTAACGGGGTGTAAGATTTTCTAACTCGCTTTGCTCGTAACAAAATCTAACATGACACAGGATCAAATCATCGAAGCAGTGGAGAAAATGACCGTCTTGGAGCTCAACCAGCTCGTGAAGGCCATCGAAGAGCAGTGGGGAGTCTCCGCGACTGCGGTCGCGGCAGCAGGCCCGGCAGCAGCAGCGGCGGAGGAGAAGACCTCATTCACCGTCGAGCTGACGGCAGCCGGCGAGCAGAAGGTGGCAGTCATCAAGGTCATTAAAGAAGCACTCGCCTTGGGCCTCGCCGAAGCGAAGGGGTTTGTCGACAGCGCACCGAAAGTCCTCAAGGAAGATATGTCCAAGGAGGATGCCGAGGCATTGAAAAAGAAGCTCGAAGAAGCAGGAGCAAAGGTTACTTTGAAGTAACCTTTGCGACCGCTTTGGGAAAGGGTCGGGAAACGGGAGTTTTCCGTGTCGGAGAGCAGAAAAAATCCGCTTCGGCGGATTTTTTCGTTGAGAACCGATGGTTCTCAAGGAGCGAAGCGACGGCTGGTGCGAAGGTTACGCTTAAGTAACCGTATCGCAGAAAATTTAAAAGCAATCCGGGGCACGACGTCCCGGATTGCTTTTTGTGGTCCATTCATATATACATCCGGATTAGGTACCTAAAAGGCGCGAATGCACTGCCCATAACGCGCTGGAAGAACGAGCTCGGTGGGAGAAAGACCTACGAGAAAGTTTCCGTGCACGGTACGGAATACCCCTTACGCCTGTGGTAGTGGCGAGTGAGGATCAATACCGTATACGCCCCAAGGGGGAAAGACGCTTCGCCGTGATAAGGGCCTTATAAGGCAGGAGACTTGGAGTGTGAGGTAAAGGCTCACATGAGTCGCGTGTAGAGCCGAGGGATTTGTTTCCCTCGGCTCGCTTTACGTCTGTGTCTTGAATGGTTACAATCTCTTCACTACGGATATGACGAAAACGACAGATTTTCTGGAAAGCCTGATGGATAATCCCGGACGAGCGAAGATACTCCGCCTCTTTCTTCTTAATAAAGAAAACTTCACACTTACCGAAATAGCGCGGAGAGCGGGGGTGGGGCCGCGCGCCGCCCGCTCTGAGATCGAACTTTTGAAGAAGCTCGGCCTCATCAAGGAAGAAAAAGGAGAGGGGAAAACGGCCGCGAGCCGGAAACGGGCGGCGCGCTACACGAGCGATCCGCATTTCAAATACATGAACGCGCTTTCGACCTTCATTCACGAAGTCTCACCTGAAGAATATACGGAAGTCGAAAACGCGCTCCGGCGCACGGGCCGCGTCTCTGTTCTCGTTCTCTCTGGTGTTTTTACTGGCGACCTCACCCGTCCGGCCGACCTTCTTATCGCGGGTGACTACATGAACGACGAGCGACTGGAGAAGGTCGTCCGCTCGTTCGAGCAAAAATATGGCCGCGAGATACGTTATGCCGTTTTCTCGACCCCGGAGTTCCGCTACCGCCTCACCATTAAGGATAAGATAATCCGTGACATCCTTGACTACCCCCACCGCCTGTTGGTAAATCGTGGGAACCTGGTCTAAAAGCCCTGTTTCCCCCTATCCACATGCCCCCACGGAAACCCCTCCGCGCTCCCGCGCCGGTGCTATCATTGATGCACCAAAGGGTCGAAAACCTTAATAATTTAGTAATATAAAGGCACTATGATAGTTGCACAATCGGCAAGCGTTTTGCAGACGTCGTTCAATGATGTCTGGTTCACGGTCGTCGCGTTCGTGCCGGCAATCATCGCAGCCGTGGTGATATTCGTCATCGGCTGGATCGTCGGCATGATTCTGGCGAAGGTGATCGAGCAGGTGGTGGATGTGCTTCGCATTGATGATGCGCTCAAGGCCTCCGGGGTCACTGAGGCCGTCAAGGATGCTGGCTTCAATCTCCATGCGGGTCGGCTTCTTGGGGCGCTCGTGAAGTGGTTCGTCATCATCGTCTTCCTCATCGCTTCCCTGGAGATACTCGGATTGGTGCGCGTCACGATCTTCCTTCAACAGGTCGTCCTCGCGTACCTGCCGCAGGTCATCGTCGCGGTCCTCATCATTATTCTTGCGGCAGTCGTCGCGGAGGTGGTGCGGAACATCGTCTTGGGTTCTGCGCGCGCTGCGGGCGTTCGTCAGGCGAATCTCGCTGGCGCGGTCGCTAAGTGGGCCATCTGGATTTTTGCGCTTCTTGCGGCACTCAACCAGCTTGGGGTCGCGGCGGCGTTCTGGCAGACACTCTTCACCGGCATCGTGGTGGCACTCTCTCTGGCCTTCGGCCTCGCTTTCGGGCTTGGCGGGAAAGAGGCAGCAGCGGATGCTATCCATCGTTTGCGCTCAGAGATGTCGCACGAGAGGTAATTTCGGCCTGGAACCTCGCTTTTATGGAGCAAAAACCCCGCGGTACGCGGGGTTTTTGCGTAGACCAGCTCTTCCGGTGATATACACAGTTTTTCCACCGTTTACGGCCTTTCCCCCGCTGCTTGACTTGGGAGAGATGAGCGCTTATACTCTTCTTTACATATGTCGATTAAAGAAAAAGCAAAGAAGTGGCGTACGTAGCCTTGTTTCTTGTGCTACCGATGCCGCTTCAGAGCGGCTTTTTTAGTACTCATATGCTTGTCCGTCCGACCTGCCCGCCAAAGCCTTGGCGCAGGCGGGAGCTCCGCGAGGAGCGAAGGAGGAGTGCTCGTTGACAACTGAAGAGCGACACATAACTGGGTGCTAGTTACTGGTTACTAGTTACTGGTAAATCCGAATGCAAATTCGGACTGCCTTTTAATTGTTTCCAATTTCTGGCATTCAGAATGAAATCAAAGAATCAAACAAAACATTCTGTTCCGGTTAAAGTCTATCCGGGCAGGATGCAGGAATCCGACACACTAAATAAGTGTGCCGGACTTAAAACCCGCCACACGCTATGCATGTGTCGGGAAAAGTAGACACCACCCCGATGAGATAGCTAACGCATCTCACGGGGCAAGAAAGTCCACACCTCTAGACAGGGTGTGGCACGCAGAGCAGCTTCCAACATCAAGCTTCTAACTTCCAACGGAATGCATTTGCATTTTTGTTGCGAGTTGGTAGTTAGGTGTTGGGAGTTGCTATGCAACACGCGGTTCCCAGAGTCCTTTGCAGGATTCTGGACAAGGGCGTGCGGTGGATGCCTAGACTGAAGAAAGCGATGAAGGACGTGGCATGGCTGCGATAAGCTCCGGGAAAATGCCTAGCAATTACTATATCCGGAGATCTCCGAATGGGACAACCCCGTCATGTAAACCATGATGATGCTGCAATTAAACCTGCAGTAAGCTAACCTCGGGAAGTGAAACATCTCAGTACCGAGAGGAAAAGAGAACAATAGTTATTCCCCAAGTAGCGGCGAGCGAAAAGGGAGGAGCCCAAACTCAACCACAATAATACGACGCGACGAAAGTCGTGACGTGTTATTGGGGATGGGGGTAATAAGGCTACAACGCTGGAAACAGGTAGAGTAAAAAAATGCTTAGTTAGAGGAAGTGCCTGGGAAGGCACGCCCCAGAGGGTAATAGCCCCGTATTCGAAAACGAAGCATCTCTATGGTTGTAGGCCGACGTTACAGTCGGCCTCCGACCCCGCAAGGGCGTCGGAGTTCTTGAGTAACTCGAGACATGAATAGCTCGGGTGAATTTGCCAGAACTAACTGGTAAGGCTACATATTTCTTCAGATCGATAGTGAACTAGTACCGTGAGGGAAAGGTGAAAAGAACCCCGGTGAGGGGAGTGAAATAGAACTGAAACCGCATGTCTACAAGGAGTCGAACTGGTTGCTAGTTACTTGTAGCTAGTTGCTGGTAAAATGCACAAAATGAGATATCAAGACCTTGATGTATACAAGCGAAGCTACAAGCTTGCGCTCGACATTTTCGTCTTGATGAAGAAAATTCCAAAAGAATATCAATTCGATATTGGTAATCAGTTGCGCCGCGCAAGTCGCGCGGTGCCAGCCAATATCGCGGAGGGTTGCGCGAGGCAAAAATCAGAAAAAGACACAATAAATTTTCTGAGGACGGCTTTGGGCAGCAACGACGAAGTATTCTTCCATCTCGAGTTCGCTCGGGATGCCGGACTTCTGACGCCGAGCGATGTTTCCCCGCTTCTCAAAGAGATTGAAGTGGTCGGCAAACAACTCTCGGCGCTCATCAAACGTATTTCCAGCAACTAGTAACCAGCAACTAGCAACCAGAACGGCGTGCCTATTGAAGAATGAGCCAACGAGTTGATGCATTCGGCATGGTTAAGGGGTAATCCCCCCGAGCCGCAGCGAAAGCGAGTGTGAATAGCGCGCATGCCCAGCTCTAATTTTGTCTCTGAACTGTTTCGCAACACGCGTGGGCGAATAGCCCATCCCTTACGGGCGAAGCGTGTTGCGGAAAAACTGGAAAACGACAGGTAAGAATTGATTCGTGAATTTCATTGAGGAAGAAGAGGAGTGAAGACGATGACCTATGTCATCTATTACTACGGCGGTGGGTGTCTCGAACGGCACGCCTTCACAGCGAAGGACGATAGCGAAGCGAGGACTAAGATGCGCAAAATCTGGCAGCGGATTGAGCGCGATTACTGCAAAAGTCCGTACGCGACGAAGTTCGTCGAACTCGCGCGCAGGGTGCCGGCGAGATAATTCTCGCCAACGCCATTCTTCTACCCAAGCCGATGTCATTTCCTCTGCGGGAATGACATCGGCCCTCAACGAAATTCACGAATCTGATTACGAAAATCTCGGAAACAAAATTAGAGCTGGGTTCGTCGAATGTATCAGACCCGAAGCAACGTGAGCTACCCATGAGCAGGCTGAACTTTCCAGAAATGGAAAGGGAGGGCCGAACTCGTAGATTGTGCAAAATCTTGGGATGACTTGTGGGTTGGAGTGAAAAGCTTATCGAACGTTGTAATAGCTGGTTCTCTCCGAAAGAGCTTTCGGGCTTGCGTCGTATGTTCCTTATGGGGGTAGAGCACTGGAAGAAGCGGATAGGCCGAAAGGCCACTGCCTCTATCAAACTCCGAATACCATAAGCCACAGTACGGCAGTTAGACGGTGGGGGCGAAGCTCCACTCGTCAAAAGGGAAACAGCCCAGATCGCCATCTAAGGTCCCTAAATCTACACTAAGTGCAAATAAGGAGGTGAAGTTTCTTAGACCGTCAGGATGTTGGCTTAGAAGCAGCCACCATTCAAAGAAAGCGTAACAGCTCACTGACTTAGAGACTTTGCGCCACAAATGATCGGGGCTAAGTGTAGTGCCGAAGATGCGGATTCGTGGATTTCATTGAAGGAAGAGGAGGAGTGCTATGACCGAAGAAGTTCTCACTGAGCAGCAAGCGGCTCGGATACTGACAATGGTAAAACAGACAATCGCACTCGCGGCGATTGCTGGCTTCCTTGTCGGCGTCGTGGTTGCTTCCACTTTTTGGAAGTACACCGGCTATTTGTGCCCATGAACCTCAACCGCCTGAACGCACGACACTGTTGTCGTCGCGTTCGGGCCTTCAATGAAATCCACGAGTGGTAGGAGAGCGTTCTAATTGCGATGAAGCCAAAGGGGTGACCCATGGTGGAGCGATTGGAAGTGAAAATGTTGGCACGAGTAACCGCAATGCAAGTGAGAGTCTTGCACGCCGAAAGAACAAGGTTTCCTTCGCAATGGAGATCATCGAAGGGTTAGTCGGTCCTAAGCCAATGGCAAACGCCGCAGGCGATGGACACACGGTTAATATTCCGTGACTCGACTATGTAGTGATGGAGGGACGGAGCGCTGTATCCCAGGCCTCTTATTGGATTGAGGCCCGAGCCATGAGTGTGCTGTGTAGGTAAATCCGCACAGTAAATGCGAGTGGTTCGGAGAACTGGAGATTCGTCAAAGGGAATTTGGGGGAGCGCGCTTTCAAGAAAAACTTCTAAACTTATACATAGCCGAACCGTACCGCAAACCGACACAGGTGTTCAGGGCGAGTAGCCCAAGGCGAACGGGTGAGAGATCCTCAAGGAACTCGGCAAAAAAGCGACCGTACGTTAGCAATAAGGTCCGCCAGCTCCACTTTGCCCTTAACAGCAAGTGGAGAGAAAGAAAATGAAGCACGAAGATTTACAGAAATTCGAAGGCAAGACGATCAGTGAGGTCGTCGTGCACTCGACATCAGAAAGTGGGTTCGGACGCGTAGCGCGCGTCGACCTCGTCTTTTCCGATAAATCTCGACTTGACATCAGTGCGTATTTCTACAACGAGAAGCGAGAAGCACGTTTCAAGTCAGATCAGATCTGGCCGACTCTGCTTCTCCACGATGGAGAAAAAGAACTGATGCGCTAATTGATGCTTTAGTCTCGACCACCGCGTTGAGGCTAAAGTGGAGCTGGCTGCAACAAAAGATTCCCTGGCGACTGTTTACCAAAAACACAGCTCCCTGCAAACTCGTAAGAGGAAGTATAGGGGGTGATGCCTGACCAATGCCGGAAGGTCAAGTGTGGGGGGTACTCTGCAGCAATGCAGATTGCTGGACTACATAAGCCCCGGTCAATGTCGGCGATAACTATAATCGTCCTAAGGTCTTGGTTTTCTCCGAATAGGAGGAAATCGGGAGGACTAGGACGATTACAGAATCGAAATAAACAGCGAAAGATATACCAAAAAGTTGCCTCGCTGTGGAGTAATTCACAGTCGGTCTTAGAAACATGGCTATATCGGTGAAAAACTGCATAAGCGGAGAACACCGAGGGAAGTCATAATTGACCCCGTAGATACCAAACGCCGTGCATCCTGAAAACGGATGAAGATATGGTACTTCCTTAAAGGAATGGAACAGCGAAATTCCTTGTCTGGTAGCATCTGCTCTGCCAGCTTCGCGAGTAATTGCGATGAAAAATCTAACTGTATCGGTGAAGCCTACAAGCGAAAGCTCATGGTAATACCGAGGGAAGTCGTAAGTGACCCCGTAGAGACTACACGTTGGCTCCTCGTAAGAGGATGAAGATATAGTCCATGCCACTAGAAATAGGGGAACGAACATGAAGTTCAGACGCGCACGAATGGTATAACGACTTGGGAACTGTCTCGAGGATTTGCCCGGTGAAAATACAAGGGCGGTGAAGATGCC
>ERZ1292623.374-Hain-H51-01um-R1-374-length-48842-cov-23_pt1 | contig 48842 bp, 46 predicted proteins | sample MGYA00564398_ERZ1292623 | MGnify/ENA primary metagenome ERZ1292623 (study PRJEB36523, sample SAMEA6512633) | groundwater metagenome | collected 2019-01-07 | study: AquaDiva: Metagenomics assemblies of 32 groundwater samples
TTATCAATTTAATTCCCGAAGCTATGATCAAATATTTTATATATTGTAGAAAATCGAGTGAAGATGAGGAACGCCAGGTTTTGTCTATTGAGGCACAATTGACGGAGCTTCGGGAATTCGCCAAGCAAAATTCTCTTTTCGTGGTAAAAGAATTTTACGAGAGTAAAACCGCCAAAGAGCCAGGTCGTGAAGTATTTAATGAAATGCTTGGCGAAATTGAAAAAGGCAATGCACAGGGAATTTTAGCGTGGAATCCTGATAGATTAGCGAGGAATAGCATTGACGGTGGCAGAGTAATTTACTTGGTTGATACGCAAAAAATTGTTGCGCTAAAATTCCCTACTTTCTGGTTCGAGGCGACACCGCAAGGAAAATTTATGTTGAGTGTCGCCTTCGGACAAGCAAAGTATTACACCGACAATTTAAGAGAAAACATTTTGCGTGGTATTCGCCAAAAAATTAGGCGTGGTGAACTTTCAGCAAAAGCCCCTTTGGGATATTTCAACGAACCTCGTTTGCGAACGATTGAGCCAGATAAAAAGACATTCGGTAAAGTAAAAGAAGCGTTAGGGGCTTTTGCTACCGGCGAATACACACTTACAGCGATTCAACGCAAAATGTTTTCTCTTGGTTTGGTTGGCAAAACTGGCAAACCTTTACACCTCGCTAGTATTGAACACATACTCACAAATCCTTTCTACTACGGACATTTTCAATATCGTGGCGAGGTGCATCAGGGTTCGCATAAGCCAATGATTTCAAAGAAACTTTTTGACCAAATCCAAAGCGCACTTGTTCAGAATGGGAAACCCCGCAAAAAGCGAGGACCAAAGAATTTTCAGTTTTTAGGTTTTGCTACTTGTGGGGTTTGTGGCTACGCCATTACCGCCGAACGACACATCAAGAAAAGTGGTTTGAAATTTATTTACTATCGTTGCACCCACAAGAGCAAAACTATTCAATGCACTGAAAATCGCTTTTTGCGGGAAGAGGTTTTGACTGAACAAGTGAAAAATTTCTGTCAAAAAGTTTCTTTGCCCGATGAGTGGCGGGAAAAGTTTTTGGCAAAACTGGAAAACGAGAACAAAGAATCCCGCCACTCATCTGACCTTTTCGCTCAAAATCTCCGCGATAGTATTTCCGCCATTAAAATTCGCCTTGAACGATTGACAAACGCATATCTTGGCGAGGCGTTGGAACTTACCGAGTATCAAGAGAAAAAGAACGCTTTAATGGCGGAAAAGAAAACGATTGAGGAGAAATTATCGGATTTTGAGCAAAAGGCAATCATTGGCTCGAACTCATGCGAAACTGGATTATTGAAGCCAACCAAGCCGTAAATCTCTCTAAACAAGAAAATCCCTCACGGATGAGAGATTTTCTTGTTTCCATCGGCTCGAACCGCCGACTTTCGGCGGGAATGCTTTTGGCGGAATTCAGAACCCCCTGGAATTTCTTGGTGGAAACCAATGCCGAGGGGCGAAGCCCCGAGGCAACATCTTCGACAAATCAAATTTGGTGGTCTATGTTTGAGATAGTTCGGACGCATTTCGCCGCCTGTGGCGGCGTGGGTCTGGCCAAAAATTCCGAACCGAAATTCTGAACTTTGACAATTTCAAGTTTTTCTTTGGCGACAAATTTTTTTACGAGAGCACAAGATTAAATAGGATTTGAGTTAGTCTTGTTAAGATATTTCTTGCTTAAAATATAAAACAAATATGTTTCGATAATTGTAAGAATAGAATAACTAATAATTGAGTTTTTAGGATCACAGAATTGGGCAACTTCACATTCATGATTTCCAAGCCCTACAGCTATAAGATAAAGAATCCCGAAAGCATAAAATATTGCTAATATAATTATCGAGCCAACAAAATAAAAAATAGTTGAAATTTTTATAACCTTATTAGTATCTTTTATTAAATAATGCCTTTTTATATAATTTTGAGAATAAATTATGCTTAACCATAAAGATAAAATGCTTACAACAGTTCCGACTAAAATATCAAAAATAATATTTAGATTTTCAGTTTTTATAACTGAATTTAGGCCATAAGCAATAACACCAGAAATAATAGCTGGCGCGACCAACCCCCCTGTTAAGTAATGAGTTGCAGCCACATACCAATTAGATGTTAGTTTAGCCTCCGAAGCGAATAAAGCCATATAAATAAATTAAAAAAAAGATTAAAAATTTTCTTTTCCCAAAATTAAAATGCAGTCCGAGCCGATATTTTTATCCAGTTCTTTGGCAGTTTTTAAGTTCCGAATTTCGGTTCGGAATTTTTGGCCAGACCCACGCCGCCACAGGCGGCGAAATGCGTCCGAACTATCTCAAACATAGACCACCAGACAGGAAATTGCAAGTTTTTGGGCACAGGGCCGCCGCAGGCGGCCACCAAATCGTAAGGAATTTTGGGCGAAAAAAGCAGTTGGCGATTCTGCATTTTGGGAAAAGAAAATTTTTAATCAAAACCATATGAAATATATACTTTACGCTCGCAAGAGCACCGAAGATGAAGATAGACAAATTTTGAGCATTGAGGCCCAAGTCTTTGAGTTAAAAGAATTTGCCGCCAAAGAAAAACTTGAAATTGTCGCCTCTTTTCAAGAGGCAAAAACTGCCAAAGAACCTGGGCGAATTAAATTCGCAGAAATGTTGTCATTGATCGAGAAAGGCAAGGCAGACGGCATACTTTCGTGGAATCCCGACCGTCTTGCTCGTAATTCCGTAGATGGCGGAAGAATAATTCACATGATAGATCGCGGCTTGATTAAAGCGTTGAAATTTCCAACATTTTGGTTTGAACCGACGCCACAAGGACTTTTCATGCTCCAAATTGCTTTTGGTCAAAGTAAATATTATGTGGACGCCCTACGTGAAAATGTAACTCGTGGAATGAGACAAAAAGTTAGAAATGGAGTTTGGCCAAGTAAGGCACCGCTTGGCTATATCAACAACGCGAAAACAAGAGGAATTGATGTTGATTCCGAGAAAGCTACGAAAGTGAAAAAGATATTTGAACTCTATGCCACTGGAAATTACAACCTCCGAGAATTAGCCGAGTGGTATAGACGGATAAGTCCCAAAAGCAATTTGGATAAATGTATGGCTATCTCGCAAGTCCCTAAAATACTCCAAAATGTTTTCTATTTAGGACTGATGAAATACAAAGGTGAAATTTTTCAGGGGACTCACGAGCCGTTAATTTCAAAGAAGCTTTTTGATAAAGTTCAAAAAACTATGCAAGAAAAAGGGAAACCGCAAAAAATTAAGAAACACAATTTTGCTTTTCTTGGCTTAATGAAATGTCCGTGTTCTGCGGCAATAACTGCCGAAAAGAAAATTAAATCGAGTGGTAGAGAATATGTTTACTACCGATGTACAAAAAAGAAAGGACCTTGCCAAGAAAAGTATTTTTTGCGGGACGAGGAATTATATCAACAAATCAAAATATTTCTTCAAAAAGTTTCTTTGTCGAGCCACGACACGGAAAAGGTTTTGGCCGAGTTGGAAAAAGAAGAATTGCAAGCAAAAGAACAAGCAAAAATTACTGTTCAAAATCTCAAAGCCGAACTTTCGCAGATTGAGCAAAAGCTGGAGAAATTGCTTGATGTGTACTTGGAGGAAACCATTACTGCCGAGGAATACGCCTCTCGCAAAGAAAAACTGGTTAAGCAAAAGATCGATCTACAAGAACAAACCAGAGATTTTGAACAGAAAGGGTTGTCGTGGCTCGAACCGGCTCGCGAGTTCGTTTTATCGCTTAATCAAGCCGCGAAACTACTTGAATCTGAAAACAAGGCGGAAATGACAATATTTCTTAAAAATATCGGCTCGAACTGCATTTTGCAGAATCGCCAACTGATTTTTTCGCCCAAAATTCCTTACGATTTGGTGGCCGCCTGCGGCGGCCCTGTGCCCAAAAACTTGCAATTTCCTGTCTGGTGGACCGTGCGAGAATCGAACTCGCGTCTCCCGGATGCAAACCGGGTGCTCTGCCCCTAAGCTAACGGCCCTTCATAAACCCAATTCTTCGTTCATGCCCTGCATCGTCTTTAAAGCGATAGCTGTCAACTCTTCCAACGAAAGAATTATCTGGCTTGGCATTTCTTTTAAAAGCTCTCGATCAACGCCGCGGGCAAAAGCGCTTTCCTTGAATCTTTTAATTATTGACTCATTTGTCAGGTCGGCTAATTTCTTTGACGGCAAAATAAGTGCCGCAGCAACCACCAAACCAGTAATCTCCTCGGTATAATAAAGCGCTTTCTCAAGTAAGGTTTCAGGCGGCGGATTGCCGGCCTCGCGGTTATGCCTCCTGATTGCTTCAACCACCTCGGCCGGAAAATTTTCTTTCTTTAAAATTTCTTCAGTAAGTTTAGTGTGGGTTGCCGGCTCATTTCTGGTCTTATCCCAATCCATATCATGAAGCAAACCGGCCAATTCCCAGTTTTCAATTTCATTTTCCTTACCAAAACGGATAGCCAATGCCCTCATCAATGCTCCAACCGCTAAACTATGCTTAATTAAATTTTTATTCTCAATATGTTCGTTGAGCAACTGGATTGCTCGTTCACGGAAATTTTCAGCCATGTGGGCACGGATGGAGTCGAACCATCCACCTCCTTTTTATCAGAAAGGCGTTCTACCGCTGAACTACGTGCCCTTTCAACGAAGGCTTCGCCAGTGTTAAAAATCCTAACAAAAAATCGCTGAAAATTCAATCGCGATTTAATTTATTACTTATTACTTTCTACTTATTACTTTCTTCGCCGCTTCTTTAATATCCTTCACCCCCATGCCAAAAGCATCAACCAATTCCCAGGGGTCACCGGATTCGCCAAACCTATCATTCACGCCGATAAATTCCTGGGGTACCGGATGATTTTTGGCCAAAACTTCAGCCACAGCCGAACCAAACCCGCCGGCAATTTGATGCTCTTCAACCGTCACCACTGCTCCAGTGTCTTTAGCGGCCTTAATAATTGTCTCTGAATCAATCGGCTTAACCGTATGGCTATTTATCACCATTGTTTCTATCCCTTCTTTTGAAAGTTCTTCGGCCGCAATTAGGGCATTATACAAAAGCATCCCGCAGCCAATGATAGCCGCATCTTTTCCATATCTGAAAATTTCAGCTCTGCCGATTTGAAATGGCGTGTCTTTGGTGGTAAAGACCGGCGACTTCTCGCGGCCAAAACGGATATAAACCGGACCAGGATGAAAAGCCGCGGCCAAGGTCGCCTTTTGGGCCTCAACCGCATCACAAGGCACTAAAACCGTCATCCGCGGCATAACCCGCATCAAAGCAATATCTTCCAAGGCCTGATGAGTGGCGCCATCCGGTCCAACTGAAATTCCGGCATGAGCCCCGCCGATTTTCACCGGCACATTGTTTATGGCAATGGTGGTTCTTATCTGCTCGTTGTTCCTGCCCGGACTGAACGCGGCATAAGACGAAATAAAAGGAATCTTGCCGTAGTTGGCCATGCCCGCAGCCACGGTCGCCATATTCTGTTCCGCCACCCCCAGTTCAACAAATCTTTCCGGAAATTTTTCCTGAAACCAAAGCGACCGAGTTGACTCAGTCAAGTCCGCACACAAAACCACCACCCGTTCATCTTTCTCGCCCGCCTCAACCAAGCCCTTACCATAGCCATCGCGGGTCGCTTTCATCTCAAGTTTTGATTTGTCCAATAAATTATCTATGAGATGCGCCTCTTTATTTATCATAACTAATTTAATCCCGATTTTGTTCCCGATTCTGAATCGGGATTACAAAATCGAGGATCCTCGATTTGCTAAAGCAAATCGGGACATCCGGATTCAACATAAAACTATTGATTAACCACTGATAAATCGCCGTCTAAAATATGCTTCTCCGGTTTCTTATCATCAACTTCCTCAAGAGTAATAATTACCGTATTGTGTTGAGGATAATCTTTTGTGTCTTTAAAATTAAGAATGTAAGCCCCGCCTTCTTTGGTCATTTTACCGGTGGAAAAGAAATTAATTACCTTCCCTCCTTCTCTTTGAACCAGCCAGCCCTCGTAAAATTTCCCGGCTGGCGGGTCAGGCATAAGAGCAATGACCGCGTGGGTGAATTTTCCATTTTCATAGAGAATCTGGGCCATGCCGCTGCCTTGTCCGCCGGAAACATCTTTTAATTCACCCTGTTTTCTCACCGCTTTCATCACCCCCGGAACCAGAGTTGGAGTCGCGGTTGGAGTCGGTGTTTCAGTAATGCCCGGAGCCACAGCTTCTTGCCCTTCCCGATTAAAGAAAACAAAAACAACTATAACCAAAACAATAATCAAAATGACTATTAACAATGCCTTCATGTTTGTCTCAAAACTTTCACGCTAAATTGATTTGCTCCTGTGAGCGATCGGACTACTTGTGGTAAATTGCCCCGAGCTTAAACCAAACAGCAATTGCTAAAAGTCCGATACCGGCAAAGTAAAAATCTTTGTGATCAAGCCGCATAATCAAGGCGTCGGAGTAAAAAGCAACCAATGCCAGAAGAAATGAAATAACTCCCAAGCCTCCGGCCCACATGCTCCACTGGACTAAATTTTTTGATTTTTCCATAATTTTAAATCAAGTGAAAAGAATTGCGATGAATCGGGGATCGGCCATACTTTAAAAGCATCACCCGATGAAATTTTGTTCCATAACCTTTATGTTTTTCAAATCCATAATCCGGGAATCTCTTGCCGTACCTTACCATCATTCTATCTCTAAACACTTTAGCAATCAACGAGGCGCAGGCAATTGAAAAGATTTTTCTATCGCCTTTAATAACCGGCAACTGTTTTAATTTTAACCCCTTAATCTCATATTTACCGTCCACAAGAATAAAAGTTTTACCTTTTTTGTTTTCGCTTAATTTTTTAATAGCCCGCTTCATCGCTAAACGAGCCGCTTGATAGATATTTACTCTATCAATTGTTTTAGGAAAACAGTAACCAATTCTATATTCAAAATTTTTTTCTTTTAAAAGTTCGCGGACAAAACTTTCTCTCTGGTGAGGTAATAATAATTTTGAGTCGCGGAGCCAATGCAGATTTTTGTGTCTTTTTCTAAAAAATCTTTTATTAAATTGAACTGCCGCAACCACCACCGGCCCAGCTAAAGAGCCCATCCCAACCTCGTCAACGGCAATGATTTTTCTGTAGCCCCGACTGAAAAGTGATTTTTCTAATGTCTTATGAGGTAATCGCATAGACGGCTATTCCAAATGCAACCGCAACATTTAAAGATTCTTTTTTGCCATGCATCGGTATTGCTATTATCTTTTGGGTGTATTTTAAAATTTTCGGACTTAGTCCTCTGACTTCGTTACCGAGCACCAAAGCCAAAGGGAATTTCGGCTTGAATTTAAAAACATTTATACTACCCTTTTTGTTCTCAAGAGCCACTATATTTATTTTATCCTTTTTCAGTTTTTCCAAAAGCCGCCAGGTTTGTTTTTGATACTCCCACGGAATCAACTTTTCCGCGCCAAGCGCGGTTTTGGAGATTTTTTCATGAGGCGGCGCAGGCGTTATGCCACACAAATAAACTTTTGAAACCATCGCGGCATCTGCCGTCCTGAAAATTGACCCGACATTTTCCCGGCTTCGGATGTTGTCTAAAACGACATAGAGTTTATTTTTTGGTATTAGTAAAAGATTAATAAATAAATTGATTTAAGGTCAAATAAAAACTTGACATAAAATTATAAGCAATATAAAATGTAAACTACCCTGAGGAGGTTTTTATGGTAAGTGCTGAAAAAATAGTTCGGGCAGCAAAACAGTTCATGGAGGCTTCCGGTGATCGCAAATGTTGGGTGATAAGAGAAGAAATGCTCGCCCTTATTGCCGCCGGGGCCCGAGTAATTAGGAACCTCCAACAATACGACGGCACATATGTCATCGAAGTCATCTATGAAGAAATTTGCTTCACCCACACAAGCCGCGACCCGCTCCTTCCAAAAACTCTAGCGATCCATTAGCCGTGGTAAAATGGAGCAAAACTTAAAAAAACCGCATGGCTCGCCCAGCGGTTTTTCGTTTTTTGGAAAAAGTCATTATAAATATTTCTGCCAAAGATAAAAGTCCTGCTTATACCAATGATTTTTAATTTTAGTAATTTTCTTGAATTTTAATTTCTTTAACAAAGATACTGATTCTTTATTGATAGTTCGACAATCGCACCATATTTTATGGACTTTCTCTTTTTTAAGTTTTCCCTCCAAATAATTCATAAGTGATTCTGCAATTCCATTTCTGCGAGATGAAGGATTTACAACTACCCAATCAATCCAAAACATTCCCGCCTCATAATAGCCGTTTAGTATGCCCGCAGTTTTGTCATTATCTTTAGCTATTAAAAATAGGTTGTTTTTATCTTTTAATTCTTTCCTAATCAACACTGGACTAAATCTTTTTATTTCTTCACTTCTTGCAAATTTTGAATAATAAAAAGTTTTATTAATTATTTCTTGAATAAAATTCAAAATTTCTTTTATGCTCTGGCCTTTAAAAATAGTTATTTTCATTTATTAAAAAGAATAGGTGAATTTTGCTAAAAGTAAAAGCCGGCCCCGCGATGGAGTCGGCTTGATGATTAAGTAGAAATAGAAAAACTCCCAGCCGAGGACCATCGGTGGGAGTATGTTTACCAAGAGGAGTCATTACGGTATTAGCCGTAGGTCCGACTTCCCCTATTCCGGGAACAGGGTTTAAGAACCCTAACTGACAGCCCTTCACTGAATCACACCTCAACAGGCGTGTCGCGGTCAAAATTCCGCGTCCGTTTCCGGTCAGAATCTTGGACTGGGCCGAGCTCATTGCCTGCCGCAGGCCACAAGTGCTTTCACGCCGGCATCCCAGAATATTTCAGCTCGAATGAACTAAGAAAATATAGGAAATTACTATACTTTCTTAGCTTTTCCAGCTTTGGTATTTTAACTATACACCCAGATTAAAATCCTGTCAAGTCGTTGTACTGGAGTGAGGGATATAATCAATTTTGAACTTTTGCGAGCTGATAGCCCAGCTCTTTTTGAAAGGGCTGGGCGGACAAATAACTGAAGTGAGTGATAATTTGCCGAGAACATCTTATACAAATCGCAGGTATTTTGCCGCACGCGAAAACCGAGATTTTGTCGGCAAATTGAACGAATCTGAAGATTATTTGTTCAGCGAGCAAAGAGAGAAAAAATTGATTGATATCCCGAACGACAGGTTCATCACAGTCAACCAGACAGGCGTCTTAAAGGATCGCACTCTCCTAATCTCCAATTGAAGGATAGAGATCAACTCCCTTAGATCATGCTCCGTGCTCGTCTATCGACAAAACAAACGGAGCGAAACCTAAATCGACGATTTGAATAAAGTGTTCCATGCGCAGGTTCCCCTACGCATGCCTTGTTACGACTTGTCCCTAATCAATGAGTTTACGCTAATCCAACGCAAGGTTGGGCTTCACGTACCCCCATCTCCTTTGGACTGACGGGCGGTGAGTGCAGGACCAGAGAACGTATTCACCGCGGCGTGCTGATCCGCGATTACTAGCGATTCCAGCTTCATGGAGGCAAGTTGCAGCCTCCAATCCGAACTGAGGGTGCTTTTGCTGGGATTAGCTCCGCCTCGCGGCTTCGCAACCCGTTGTGGCACCCATTGTACCACGTGTGTGGCCCAGGGCATAAGGGACACGCTGATTTGACGTCATCCTCACCTTCCTCCGAGTTGCCTCGGCAGTCTCGTCTGACACTTATAACAGACGACGAGGGTTGCGCTCGTTACGGGACTTAACCGTACCATTCACATGACGAGCTTTCGACAACCGTGCAGCACCTGTATTGGAGTCCTTGCGAGAGGCTCCCGCTTTCACGGGACTTTCTCCAGTATGTCAAGCCCTGGTGAGGTTCCTCGCTTACTGTCGAATTAAACCACATGGTCCACCGCTTGTGCTGGTCCCCGCCTATTCCTTTGAGTTTCAGCCTTGCGGCCGTACTTCCCAGGCGGCGCGCTTAACGCGTTAGCTTCGCCACAGCGAGGGTCGATTCCCGCCATAGCTAGCGCGCATCGTTTAGGGCGTGGAATACAAGGGTATCTAATCCTTTTTTATGCCCACGCTTTCGCGGATGAGGGTCAGTATTGTCCCAGCAAGCTGCCTTCGCTTTTGGTGTTCCGTGCGATATCAGCGGATTTCACCCCTACACCGCACGTTCCGCTTGCCCCTGACAGACTCAAGTTTGGCTGTTTCTTGTGCCCGCCCAAAGGTTAAGCCTTTGGATTTCACACAAGACTGGCCAAACCCCCTGCCCGCGCTTTACGCCCAATAATTCCGGATAACGCTCGGGACCCTCGTCTTACCGCTGCTGCTGGCCTTTGACATAATTAAAAGTTATGTCTTTAAATTGGACTATATCACCACCCTCTTTTTTAGAGATAGGGTGCTCGGCGTCTTATAGTAGATCAAAATCTACTATCCAACTTTTAATAAGTTGAGTCTCTGAAGGGTACGATATTGAGGTAATTTATATTGAAAACAAGGAATAATATATTGATCAATTAATTTAATGAATTTATCTCGCCCTTGCTTCCCGATATAAATTTGGGGATACCTTTTACCTCGACAGATTGGATATTGAACTGATGTTTCTAATCCAAAATTTTCTTTTAGAACTTTGGATAATAATCTACATTCTTTAAGTTTAAAAGCATTAGTTTTTAGACTAAAAGCAAAGTGACTCTTTGGTCTAAAATCTAAACTTCCATCATCCATATACCAAACTGCGAGACTAAGAGGATCTATTAGTAATTTTGGGATATTCTTAGGAACTATTTTTATTCCTTCTGGATAAAAGAGATTACGTAATTCTACTAAATCGTTGTTTGATTTAGTAGTAAATCGCCACTGATAATTATCTCTTCTCTGTTTAGGTTCTAATCCAGAAGAAAATGGTTTAAGTTTTTTATGCATCCAAAAAACATAATCCTTTTGAGCATCGGAATGCTTTACCTCTAAATAGTGAAAACCAAATCTATCTTTATAGATATAGCCATCGCCAAGAAGAGTCCCGATGATTATTGATTTCTGCTCCTTAGAAATATCTATCACTATCCTCAATTATATCATACTTCCCTGCTGATTACCTGCGAAAAATCCACATTTGCGGACACAGCAATTTCACAGGCTTCCAGCATATAAGCCAAGTATTATTTCATAGGATTACTCCTATGCCTCGCGCCAGATTTTTATTAATCTCACGAGGTTAGCAGTCCCTTATTCCTCTGGTACGATCATAAGTTTATCCCAGAGAAAAGGAGTTTACAGGCCGAAGCCCTTCTTCCTCCACGCGGCGTCACTCGTTCAGGCTTTCGCCCATTGACGAATATTCTCGACTGCTGCCACCCGTAGGTGTATACTCCGTGTCTCAGTAGTATCGTTGGGGAACACCCTCTCAGGCCCCCTACCGGTCGTTGCCTTGGTGAGCCGTTACCTCACCAACAAGCTGATCGGACCTAGGCCGCTCCCCGAGCAGATTGCTCTTTTACTCTCGCGAGACCATTGGATATTAGCTTACCTTTCGGCAAGTTATTTCCATCTCGGGGGTACGTACCAAGGTATTACTAACTCGTTCGCGACTGACTATCTTCATCCCCTGGCCTTGATGTAATCTTAGCCAAGTTCAAAAAACAATCCGTTCCACTTGCATGCCTTATCTACGCCGCCAGCGTTCATCCTGAGCCAGGATCAAACTCTCAAAAAAATCTGCGTCTGATTGACTATGATGAACCTGCAAAAACAAATTTTTAAAGACCTCTCAATATACAACCGCGATTTCCTCCTTAAAGAAGAAATCGCGGTCATACAATCTTGTTTGATTGTTATTTAATTTTAATTATCCAAACATATTACTTTAAGTTTAGCAAAACTAAAAGCCTTGTCAACCCCTTTAGACGGCTGGAGTAGTCTCTGCCGAAGACGCCGGCGCGGCTTCTCTTGATTTTTCTTCAGTAGCCTTCTTTTTTGGCCTAACTTTCTTTACCTTTGGCCCCTCAACTAATCCTTTATCCACCAAAAAATTATGAACCGTGTCGGTCGGCTGGGCGCCATTAGCCAGCCAGTGCTTCACTCTTTCTTCTTTTACGTTAAATACATTTTGATGCGGATTCCAAGAACCCAAATCCTCAAAGTATCTTCCCTTGTTCTTGCTTCTTGCCTCTTGAACCACGACCCTAAAATAGGCCTGTCCCCTTTTCCCGATTCGCATTAATTTTATCTTCAACATTTTGATTTTTTCAGTCCTTTAAAAATTGGAGGATGAGCGGCAGGAAAACCTTTCGATTTTTCGCTGGGTTATGAGCCCGCGATTTAACCTTTCCGCTCATCCATACTAAACTTAAAAGGGCTGATGCTCTAATCTAATCTAAATTGCAAAAAATTTCAATGGGTGGGGGTTTTTTCTGAAAAACAGGAGTTGAACTTTGTATATAAGTTGTGCGAGGCCGAGCGTTTCCTGAAAGGCATTGCCAAAGGTAGGGCTTGCGAAGCTTTTCAACAGTTGCTCTATCTATTTCAAAAATTCTAAAATGAATCATCCATGAAGTTTACTCATCTCCATACTCATTCCCACTACTCTCTCCTCGACGGCCTTTCAAAAATAGACGATTTGATTTCCAGGGTGAAAGAATTAGGAATGGATTCGGTTGCAATCACGGATCACGGCAATCTTTACGGCGCGGTTGAGTTTTATAAAAAAGCCAAAGCCGCCGGAATCAAACCAATTTTAGGCTGCGAGCTCTACGTCGCCAAAAGAAGCCACCTGGATAAAACAACTAATGTTGACGATGAACGCTATCACTTAGTTGTCTTAGCTAAAAACCAAACCGGCTACAAAAATTTAGTGAAACTGGTCTCCAAAGCCCATTTGGAGGGCTTTTACTATAAGCCAAGGGTTGATAAAGAGCTCCTTCGCCAGCATTCTGACGGCCTGATTGCTCTCTCGGGGTGTCTAGGTGGCGAAATTTCCCAAACTCTTTTAAATAAAGGGGTTGAAACCGCTGAAAAAGTCGCTTACGAGTATCAGGAAATTTTTGGCAAAGGAAATTATTTTCTTGAACTCCAGCAGCATCCCAATATTGAAGAACAAAATTTAGCTAATCCGCTCATTTTGGAATTAGCGAGACGTACAAAAATTCCTTTAGTCGGCACCCAGGACTCGCACTATCTTAGACCAGAAGACGCCCATGCTCATGATGTCTTGTTGGCGGTCCAGACCAATAACCGAACCGATGACAAAGACCGGCTGACCATGAAAATAGATGATTTTTCTTTAACCGGCCCAGAAGATATTTATAAAAAATTCAAACTAATGAATGGATTGACAGAAGGTGAATTTAAACAAGCCATTGAAAATACCCAACTCATCGCTGACCAATGCAATGTAGAGTTGGAGCTCGGGAAATTTATTTTCCCTGATTTCAATTTAGAACCAGGAAAAACTGCCGATCAAATGCTCGATGAACTTACATATCTGGGTGCGCAAGAGCGCGGCCTTATTAATAACCAAGAAATCGAAAAGCGCAGATTGTATGAATTAAAAATTATAAAAGACAAGGGCTACGCACCCTATTTCCTGGTGGTGGCCGACCTTTTGCGATTTGCTCATGAGCGAAAAATTTATACCACGGTCCGCGGTTCAACTGCTGGCTCCCTGGTAGCCTATTTAGCCGGTATCACCAATGTTAACCCAATAGAATTTCAGCTGCCGTTTGAAAGATTTTTAAATCCATACCGTCCTTCGGCCCCGGATGTTGATATGGATTTTGCCGACAATCGACGAACCGAAATCATTGAGTACGCCAAAAAGAAATACGGCGAGGACAAAGTCGCTCAAATCGGCACTTTCGGAACCATGCTCGCCCGCGGGGCGGTGCGCGACGTTGCCAGAGCCCTTGGTAAATCATACGAAACGGGTGACCGCATCGCCAAACTCATCCCTTTTGGCTCCCAAGGATTTCCAATGTCAATCGGCCGGGCCATGAAAATTGTGCCGGAATTGAAAAAAGTCTATGACACCGAAAAAGAAACGCAAGAAATTCTGGACGTGGCCAAAAAATTAGAAGGTACGGTCCGTCATGTTTCTGTTCACGCCGCCGGCATAGTCATCGCTCCCAAACCCTTAACCGAATACGTGCCCATCCAATTTGACCCTAAGGGTGAAGACAATAAAATTACCCAATACGACATGCATACGGTTGGCGAAGAAGGCGTAGGGCTTCTCAAGCTCGATGTTCTTGGTATCCGCAACTTAGCCATTCTGGAAGATGCCGTCCGACTGGTTAAACATCGTCACGGGATAGATATCGACATAGAAAAAATACCTTTTAACGACAAAAAAACATTCAAGATGCTGGCTGACGGCAACACCGAAGGCGTTTTTCAACTCGGCGGCTCTGAAGGCATGACCAAATATCTTAAAGAGCTTAAACCCACCAGCGTAGACGACCTTAACGCTATGGTGGCTTTGTACCGTCCCGGCCCGATTAATAATATCAACGAATACATTGCTCGAAAGCATGGCAAAAGTCCGATTAAATACTTTCACCCTAAAGCCGAAAAATTTCTGGCCAAATCATACGGCGTATTGGTTTACCAAGATGATCTTCTTATGACGGCATTGGAATTAGCCGGCTATAACTGGGAATCAGTAGATAAATTCCGAAAAGCTGTTGGCAAAAAGATTCCCGCTGAAATGGCTAAACAGCACGAAATATTTGTTAAGGGCTGCCAAAATTACAGCGCTATGGCCAAAGAGCAGGCCGAAGCAATTTGGAATTTGTTTGAACCATTTCAGGGTTATGGATTTAACAAAGCTCATGCCGCTTGTTACGGCCGGGTAGCTTATCAGACTGCCTACATGAAAGCGAATTTCCCGACCGAATATATGTGCGCTATCCTTACTGCCGAATCAGGAGACATTGAAAGGGTGGCCGAAATTATCACGGAATGTCAGCGTATGGATATTTCGGTTATGCCTCCGGACATTAACGAGAGCTTTGACTCTTTCACGGTTGTGGCTGAAGACGGAAAACCAGCGATAAGGTTTGGCCTTCTTTCAATTAAGAATGTCGGCGAAAATATCGTTAAGGCAATAATTGAAGAAAGAAAAACCGGCGGAAGATTTATTTCAATGGAAGATTTTATCAGCCGAGTCCAGCACAAAGATTTGAATAAAAAATCTTTGGAAAGTTTAATTAAGTGCGGGGCTTTGGATTCGCTTGGTGAAAGAAACACCTTTCTCTATAATCTTGAAGATCTTTTGTTATACGCCCGGGAAATCCAAAAACATAAATCAAATGGCCAAGTAAGCTTGTTTGGCCAAACTGAAAAACATCTGCCGCCAATGCGCCTTAGAGAGACTCAAGGTCTAAGTAAATGGGAAAGGGTGAACTGGGAAAAGGAACTGCTTGGTCTTTTTGTTTCGGAACACCCGATGAAGGACTATCAGATGAAACTGAAACTGGAATACGGAACTTCGGATATCAAAGATGCATTATTAAAAATAGGACAAAGTGTAAAGATTGGTGGATTGATAACCAACATCAAAAAAATCCTGACCCGAAACAACCAACCGATGATTTTCAGTCAGCTTGAAGATATGAACTCAAAAGTTGAACTGGTGGTCTTCCCGGATCTGATTCAGAAAAATCCATCTTTATGGCAGGAAAACAGTATTGTCATTGTCAAAGGCCGGGTCAATGAGAAAGACGGGGTGCCAAAGATTATCTGCCAAGAAGTGACGCCGGTAGCGACGCTTAGCTGACAAACTAAAGGTTTTATACAACCTATTCTTGAATTATATTACACGTGTAAGATAATTAAAGAATGAAATTCGGCCAATTAAAAGTAAGAGAAAAAAGCTTTGTATCAAAAGTTCTAAAGGGTATGGCTCTAACCGGAGCGTTTTTAGTCGCAGCATCGAATAAACGTTTCTGGTTTAATTTTTATCTCAACCATAATAAAGAATTTAATAAGTTCAAAAATCAAAAAGAAAAACAAAAAGTTTATAACGCACTAAAATATCTCAAACAGAAAAAATTAGTTGATATAATAGAAAAATCAAATGGCATATTAGTTAAAATAACTACCAAAGGATACGAACTTATTGAATTCTATGAATCTATAGAAAAGATGAAAATTAAAAAACCACAAAAGTGGGACAGAAAATTCAGATTAGTTATTTTTGATATTCCTGCTAAAAAACAGGGTGCCCGAGTTGCTCTTCTCCAAAAATTAAAAGAAATGGGATTTTATATGTTGCAAAAAAGTATTTGGGCTCACCCTTACGACTGTGTAAATGAAATTGCCACTTTAAGAAAATTATTCGAAATAGAACCATACGTAAAAATAATGACCACTCAAACAATAGAAGAAGAATATAAATTATTAAAACATTTTGAACTCTTGAATTAAATTACATATGTAAGATAATTCAAGAGTTATAAAAACGAAAGCCGCTGGGCGAATCCCATAGTGAAAATCGGCTTCCTCTTGGTTTTAGTCGCCAAAAGCGACTTGCCGAATTTCTACTATGGGGGAACCATGCGGCTTCGGAAAGAACGACGCGGTCAAAGTAAAGATATTAACCGACTCTCTTCAACTCTAAAAGTTCACGAGTGCCCAATAGCCTGGATACTTCGGTCAGAAGTTCTTGCCCGTTAGATGCCTTTAAATCAACTCCTTTCTCCTCGCTATGAGGACTACAGCCTTGCGGGCCATGTTCTTCCCACCGCTCAAGCCAAACTAAACGGTACTTTGCCATAAGTAAACCCCCTTGAAAGATTATAAAGAATAAATCATATCGCAACTCATTTGTAAATGTAATTTTATTGATGTATTTTTTAATTATGGAACATTTAATTTTCTTTTTACTGGTTTTCTGGACGAGTTTTGTGTTCGCAAAAGTAGAAATTGCTATAGAAGGGCCGTCTGGTTGGGCAGAAAAATTACCAACCTGGCGGCTACCTAAAAAACATTGGGTTAGTAAAAGGCTTTTTGGAGGAAGGCAGGCTACTGGTTATCATGTCTGGATACAAATTTTTATCTTTTCTTTCCTGCATATTATCTACCTTTTTACTGATTTCAACTTAAAATTTGAGGTGATGTTATTATCTTTTTTTGTATTATTCTGGAGTTTCGAAGATTTCTTATGGTTTGTTTTGAATCCAGTATTTGGGATAAAAAACTTCAAAAAGGAAAAAATCTGGTGGCATAAAGATCACTGGTGGTTAATTGCGCCTTTGGAATACTTCGTCTTTATCCCTATAGGAATAATTCTTTATCTAATTTCTGTTGGCTTATAGTAAATTGTAAATAAACCCCTCTTTTGTTATCTTTTTCTTAATGAGCGAATCTAAAGACCATCGAGATATTGGACGGGAGCTGGATCTTTTTAGTTTTCACGAGGTGGCGCCGGGCGCGCCTTTTTGGCATCACAAGGGAATGATAATTTTCAAAGAATTGGAAAAAGTCGCCCGCGAAATCAATGAAAAAGAAGGTTACCAAGAAATCTCAACACCCATCTTGGTAAAAAAAGAGGTTTTTGAACAATCTGGCCATTGGCAGCATTACCGCGAGAATATGTTTTATTTTGCCAATCCCCGAGATGAAAACGAAATCTTAGCCATTAAACCAATGAACTGTCCCGAATCAACCTATGCTTACAATGCTCAAGTGCGAAGTTATCGCGATTTGCCCTTACGTTTAGCCGAAATTGGCCGTCTGCATAGAAATGAGCTGTCTGGCACTCTGGGCGGACTTTTTAGAGTCAGGCAAATTACCATGGATGATGCTCATATATTTTGTCTGCCAGAACAGGCTGAAAATGAAGTAATCAAGATAATAAAAACGGTGAGAGATTTTTATTCTTTATTTGGATTTAATACGACTTATGTTTTGGCGACTAGGCCCGAGAATTATCAAGGAGAGTTAGCTGAATGGGAAAAAGGTGAAGAGATATTATCCGAGGCATTAAAAAAAACCGGTATAGAATACTCAATAGCTAAAGGCGAAGCTGCCTTTTACGGACCGAAAATAGAAATGCATTTAAAAGATTCACAAGACAGAGATTGGCAACTGGGGACTGCCCAAATAGATATTGCTATGCTGCCTGCACTCTTTGATATCAAATATATAAATGAGAAAGGCGAGAAGAAAACGCCGGCCGTGATTCATCGGGCAATATTCGGTTCATTCGAAAGATTCATCGGCATCCTGCTTGAGCATACTAACGGGAATTTACCGCTTTGGCTTTCTCCGGTGCAGGCGGTTTTGATTCCGGTTTCGGAGAAACAACAGAAATTCGCCGGAAAAGTTTTGGAAGAATTAAAAGAAAATGGAATCCGGGCGGAAATTTACGAATCGGGTGAAACTTTGCCAAAGAGAATTCGCGAAGCCGAGCTCCAAAAAATTCCTTATATCTTAATTGTGGGCGAGAAAGAAGAAAAAGATAAATCAGTCAGCGTCAGAAAAAGAGGTGGAGGCGATGTTGGTTTAATAAAACTTGAAAAATTTATTAGTCAGGTTAAAAAGGAGATAGCGGAAAAATCATAATGGATCCCGTTAGAGACATACTGACCGCAGTAAATTATATAATCGGTGGCCATACTGTTCTAACGGGGGTAAAATAATAGTTTGATAGATACGGTTGCGGCCAAGCCGCAACCTGTCTCTAACGGGATGGATAAAAAAGCATTAAAAATATTCATTGCCATAATTGTGGCGGCTTTGGTTATGGTGGTAATCCTTGTTTTCGGCTCAAGAGTTAAAGAAGCCAAAATAACGCCGACGCCAACAAGCCCTGAAGACATTCAAGAAGAAATTAGAAGGCTTGAAGAGCAAAAAAGACAGCTTGAAGAGGACCTTGAAAAAGCAAAAGGAGGAGAGGTTTTCTGTATCCTGGTTTATAATCCGGTTTGCGGTGCTGACGGCAAGACCTATTCCAATGACTGCTTTGCTGGCGCCGCCGGAGTCCAGATCGCCCACGAAGGAGAATGTAAATAAACCTAACTAAGTTCTCTCTCTAAAATCTCTCTTACTACTTGCGGGTTGGCTTTGCCGCGGGTTTTCTTCATTACCTGGCCGACTAAAAATTGAAGAGATTCTTTCTTGCCTTTTTTGTAGTCTTCAACTGGTTTTGGGTTTTCGGCGATAACTTCTTTCGCCGCTACTATAAGTTCTTCCACATCTGAAACCTGGGCCAAGTCTTTTTTTTCTATAATCACGCTGGGGTCTTCGCCGGTTTCAAACATTTCTTTTAACAACACCTGCGCGCCGGAAGACGAAATCTCCTGATGATAAATCCTGACAATGAACTCGGCAAAATTTTCCGGGGTTATTTTGATATTTTCTATTTCTTCTATTCCTGTTCCCCGTTCATACAAAAGTTTTGCTAATTCAGTAATCAAATAATTAGCTGCTAATTTAACCAATTTTACTTCATCTTCCGGCAAGGGTTTTTTTAAGTGGACTAATTTATGCCACTCCTTCAATTCCGAAACAATTTTCTCAAAATAGTCGCCAAGCTGTTTATTCACGGTCAAAACCTCAATGTCATGCTCTGGTAAACCGTACAATTTTTTAAATCTCTCCCGCCTTTGTTGAGGCAATTCCACTAACATTGATCTTATTTCTTCCAATCTCAATTCTTTAGTATCTATCGGCGGCAGATCAGGTTCAGGGAAATATCTGTAATCCTGGGCTTCTTCTTTGGTCCGCTGCGAAAAAGTTTTTTGCTTCACTTCATCCCAGCCCCGCGTTTCCTGAATAACTTTTTTACCTTCTTCTAATAGTTGCGACTGCCTTTTTATTTCATAATCAACCGCCTGGGCAGCAAATTTAAACGAATTTATATTTTTCAACTCAACTTTTGTGCCAAGTTCGACGCCTGGTTTTCTTAAAGACATATTTACCTCCACCCGCATTTGTCCTTTTTGCATATCCGCATCAGAAATACCAAGATACCGCAAAATCATTTGCAGTTCCTCACCGAATTTTCTGACTTCCTCGCCTGAATGTAAATCCGGCTCGGTTACTAATTCCAAAAGCGGAACTCCGGCCCGGTTAAAATCAACCAAACTATATTTACCCTTTGGGTCATGCAAAAGCCGACCGGTGTCTTCCTCGATATGGATTCTTCTGATTGTAATCTCCCGGCCATTAATTTTAAGGCGCCCCCTTTCACAAAGCGGCGCCTGATACTGCGATATTTGATATCCTTTTGGCAAATCCGGATAAAAATAGTTTTTCCTTTCAAAAAAAGTCTGCTCGGCAATTTTGCAATTCAGGGCCAGGCCAAGCAAAATCGTTTTTTTTATTGCTTCCAAATTGGCTACCGGCAGAGTTCCCGGCTGACCGGTACAAACCGGACAAATATTGATATTGGGATGAGTTTCATCGGGGTCATTTTTAGAGTCGCAAAACATCTTGGTTTTGGTCTTTAATTGGACATGTATTTCTAACCCTATAACTGGTTCGTATTTCATAATCGATTATCCCGATTTCTTTCAAATCTTTCAGATTTGACTAAGAAATCGAGGATCCTCGATTTTGTAATCCCGATTCTGAATCGGGAACAAAATCGGGACCGGCTCAAAGTTTCCCATAAATTTATTTCAATTTATCACATAAGTAATGATTTGTTGATATCTAAGGTATGTATATTTATTTGGCTATTATATAATAATATTGGTGATTAAAAAAACTTTTATAATTTCGATTTTTATTCTTTTTTTAATCCTCTTTTTAAATTTAGAGAAAAAGGCCGAAGTTTTGGCAGCTCAAGGAGATAACCATACCGACATTGTTGCTTCTGTTAAAGCCCAGCTAATTGCGGAGGGTATAAATTTATCGGGACCTTGCGGAGCTTTTCAAATTACTGACCGGGTGGCCTGGCAATTGCAATCGGAAAATGCCGGAATATTGAGTAAACCAACTGGCAATAACTGCATGGGCTATGCAGTTGACATAGTGGTATATTCTGACGGCAGCCACTACGACATTCTCGGCAATGCCGAAACGGCTAATAATCCGCAGTGGGTATTTGTCGGTTCAGTAGATCCTAATCGCTGGCGATCACCGATTAACCCGGCGGACCTTCCGCCTCCTCCGGAACCTCCTCCGCCGCCAGAACCGTCTGATCTACCAGACCTTACTGATTCTTATCAAAATTTAACCTTTAGCCAATGGATTAGAAAAATTTTAGGACTCCAAATTCAACCGACTAATCCTAATATCCAAGTAGAGGCACCCTCTGACTTAGGAGGATTAATTGAAAGCATTTTCACATGGGCCTTGAGACTGGTTGGGGCAGCCATCTTTTTTGCTTTTTTGTACGCCGGTCTTTTATGGTTTACGGCCGCCGGAAGAAGCAGCCAAATAGCCAAAGCCAGAGGAATAATGCTGAATGCCTTAATCGGCGCCATTATTCTTTTAGCCACTTATCTTATTTTAAACACTATTAATCCTGATTTAGTCAAACAAAGTTTTACTTTGCCTGGGATATAAACCTATTTGATTTCTATCCCCATCTGTCTTGCCGTCCCCTCAATAATCTTCATCGCTTTATCTAAATCTTTAGTGTTCAAATCCTCTAATTTCTTCTTGGCAATTTCTTTAATTTGCTCTTTAGTAACGGTGCCGACCTTGGTTTTTGGCGACGCTCCTGATCCTTTTTCAATCGCGGCCGCTTTTTTCAAAAGATAAGAAGCCGGCGGAGTTTTCAGCTTAAATGAATAAGTCCGGTCTTCATAAACCGTTATCTCCACCGGCGTAATTTCGCCCTGCCTGTCTTTGGTCGCTTCATTGAATTTCTGGACAAACTCGCCAATCGGCAAACCATGAGGCCCTAAAGCCGTACCAACCGGCGGAGCTGGCGTAGCCTGCCCGCCCGGAATTTGTAATTTTAGAATTGTCTTGATTTTTTTCGCCACGATTATACTTTCTTCACCTGTAAAAAGTCCAGTTCAACCGGCGTTTCCCGGCCAAACATTGTCACTAAAACTTTAATCTTTCCGCGCTTCTCATCAATTTCAGCGACCTTGCCGTCAAAATCCTTAAACGGTCCGTCGGTTATCTTAACATGGTCGCCAACTTTCAGTTCAATCTTGTATTTCGGCTCTTCTACGCCCATCCTCTGCATTAAAATTGTAATTTCTTCGTCGGAAATCGGAGTCGGGGTGGTACCAGAACCAATGAATCCGGTGACATTGGGCGTATTTCTGACCACGTACCAGGAATCATCAGTCACTATCATCTCAACCAAAACATAGCCGGGATAGACTTTATCCTCGACAATATACCTTTTACCGCCTTTGATTTTTATCTTCTTTTCTTTGGGCACTAAAACCCTAAAAATCTTATCCTGCATTCCCAAAGAATCTATTCTTTGTTCCAGATTTTTAGCCACCGACTCCTCATAACCGGAATAGGTGTGAATGGCGTACCAATGTTTTTCGCCTGTGGCGACTTGTTTGGGCATCTCGTCGAAGGTTCAAGTCGGCCTCGAGGGTCCCTTTAGGGATACGAGCTGCCGACTGGAATCGCTGTTTTTAAAATAATAATTTATTCAATAAAGTCACAAAGACAAAATCAAGCAAGCCCAAAAAGGCGGCTATCAAAACGCTTATAAAAATAACCACGCCGGTGAGCTTAGCGGTTTCCTCCCTGGTGGGCCAGGAAACTCTTTTAAGCTCTGTTCGGACGTCTTTCAAGAATTCTCCGATTTTCATATTTAAATTTTAAAATCTTTAAATATCGAGGTTCTTAACCTCTTTGGCATAGGCCTGAATGAATTTTTTCCTTGGGGCGACCTCAACACCCATCAAAATATCAAAAATCCGGTCAGCTTCCTCGGCTTCTTCAATCGCCACTTTGAGCAAGACTCTGTTTTCGGGATTCATCGTGGTTTCCCAAAGTTCAGAAGGATTCATTTCGCCAAGCCCTTTGTAGCGCTGGACGTTGACCCCGTACGAAGTAGAGGCACGCTGCGGGCCCTCGCGACTTCGTTCGGGGTTGAGGCCAGCAATTTTTCCATCACCCTCCATAGCTTTGGTGGAAGCGGTTTTTTTTAATTCACCCAATATCTCTTCTTTCTCGGAATCACTATAAGCATATTGGACCTTGGCACCTTTTTGAATCTTATACAGCGGCGGCTGGGCAATGTAAAGATGACCCGACTCAATGAGCGGCTTAAAGTAACGGTAAAACAAAGTTAAAAGCAAAGTCCTGATATGCATGCCGTCAACATCAGCATCGGTGGCAATGATTATCCGATGGTATCTCAATTTGGAAATGTCAAAATCCTCGGAGATGGCCGTGCCCAAAGCAATAATCAAAGCTCGGATTTCTTTTGAAGCCAGCATCTTATCAATCCGCGATTTTTCTACGTTTAAAATTTTCCCGCGCAAAGGCAAGATGGCCTGGAACTTCCGATCACGGGCAGACTTAGCGCTACCGCCGGCGCTATCGCCTTCGACTAAAAATAACTCTGACTCGGCCGGGTCGCGGGAAGAACAATCAGCCAGTTTCCCCGGCAAAGCCAAACCATCCAATACTCCTTTTCTTAAGACCGTCTCCCTGGCCGCCTTAGCCGCTATTCTGGCCTTGGCCGCCAAAATAACTTTTTCCATTATTGCCCGGCCGTCTTGAGGGTTTCTTTCCAACCAATCAGGAATGGCTTCGCTCAAAACCGCTTCCACCGATGTCCTTGCTTCCGGGTTGCCTAACTTGGCCTTGGTCTGACCTTCAAATTGCGGCTCTCTTAATTTTACCGAAACCACCACGGCCAGCCCTTCCCGGACATCGTCGCCGCTCAAATTGTCTTCTTTCTCCTTTAAATATCCTTCCTTTCTGGCATAATCGTTCAAAGTCCGGGTTAAAGCCGACCGAAAACCGGTAATATGCATTCCGCCTTCGCCGGTAAAAATATTATTAGCAAAACCAAACTCTTTACCGGTGGCTTCTTCAAGGTACTGAAAAGCGGTTTCAACCATAATCCCTTCATTCTCCTTGCCGATGTAAAAAATATTTTGATGCTTTACCCCTTCCCCTTCGGTCAGAAACCTGACATAAGAAATTAACCCGCCCTCAAAATAGAAAGTGTAGGTCGGGACTGCTGATTCGTTTTTTCCGTTTTTCTTGATATTTTTAATTTCAATCTGATTTCTCTCATCAACTATTTCAATTCTCACCCCCTTAACCAAATAGGCCTGCTGGCGAAAGTGATCCAGGAGAATGTGTAAATCCCATTTTATTTCTTTGAAAACTTCTTTGTCCGGCAAAAAGGAAACAATGGTTCCGTTTTTAAACTCTCTCGGCGCCTTGCCGGTTTTTTTGACTGGTTTTTTGGCCTTACCCCGTTCATACTCCTGTTCGTAGAGATTGCCTTCGCGCGAAACCTGAACTTTCATCCATTCAGACAATGCATTAACCACGGAAACGCCGACCCCGTGCAAACCGCCGGCAATAGTATAGGACTTGCCGCCGAATTTCGCGCCGGCATGCAAAGTAGTCATCACTGTTTCCAGGGCTGACTTTTTAGTTTGGGGATGCTTCTCAACCGGAATACCTCGGCCGTCATCTTTGACCGAAACCGAACCGTCCAGATGCAGACGAATTTCAATGTTCTTGGCAAAACCACCCATCGCTTCATCCAAAGAGTTGTCTACGGTTTCATAAATTAAGTGATGCAAACCAGACGGTCCGGTTGAACCAATATACATACCCGGTCTTTTTCTTACCGGTTCCAAACCCTCCAAAACATAAATATCTTTGGCGGTGTAGGATTCGGAATTATTTTGATTATTTTTTGGGGCCGCTTGGGGCTTTTTAGACATATCTAAATAAAAACAGCTTCTTCAAATTGTGCTGATTTTAACGATATTTTAGCACTTTCATTACCCTTAAATTTTATCAAATTTATAATAGAAAATCAATCAAAATATCAGCAACGGATTACCTCAACTCGGCCTTAAATTGCTTGGCCGTCTCTCTATAAATTTGGTCCTGAATTGCATCAACTTCAGCAGAAACCAAGGTCCTCTCCATGCTTCGGTAAATAATTCTATAAGTATAGCTCACTTTATCCGGCCCGAATTTCCCCGGATCTTCATACTTATCAATCAACTTAACTTCTTCAACCGGGTCGCCGCCCAGGTCGCGAATTAAATCAAAGTAATTATTGGGAACAAAGTCTTTGCCGACGACAAAAGAAATGTCGCGAGTAATCGGAGGATACTTGGAGACCTCTTTGAATTTGTTGCCGAGTTTGAGCTGTTTTTTGACCCGTTCATCTCGAGACCAAAGCAGTCTTATATCTGGAAGATCCATACTTAATATAGCTAACCTCTCTAAGCCTAAGCCAAAGGCCCAGCCATTATACTGGTCAGGGTCAACTCCTAAATTTTTCAAAACCACAGGTCTAACAACGCCGCTACCTAATACTTCCACCCATCTATCTCCGATCTTAATTTCCATCTCAATCGACGGATCAGTATATGGAAAAGTGTCCTGGTTAAATCGGTACTCAATACCTGACCCGTAAATCGCTTTGGCAATTTCAATCAAAACTGATTTTAAATCTTCAATATCAATAACTTTTTTATCCTTAGGGCAAAGATACCAGCCATCCATATTATGAAAAAAATTCATATGGTTTCGGTCTATCTCATCTTTGCGATAGACCTTGCCATAAGAGAAAGCGCCGACCGACTCGTTATTTTTCATTCTCTCTTTAATGTCTGGCTGATTTAGATAGTAATACCACATTATCGTGGTATGAGTCCGTAAAATATTATTACCGTCCGCATAGTAAGTGTCGGAGCGGCTGCGGGCCGGATGGTCAGCCGGGAAGTTAAACAAATCAAAACTCACGTCAGATGGCACGATTTCTGGAAACTTGATGTCGTCAAAACCAACGAAACGCGGAATTTTCAAAATCCGCTGAACCAGCTCGTAAATTGGGCTTCCAGCTTGCCGCGACAAATCCGGCATATCCAAAAACCGAAGCAGTCTCTTGGCTTCCGGATCATCTCTTTTTTTAAGTTTTTCTATTAGTTCCGCTTCTTCAGAAGAATTGATTTCAATGTTCATTGATTACTGCAGCGTAGTTAAAAGCATTAAAATAGTTATGCCATTTTTGATTATCGGATTTATAAATATTATCAAAATAAAAATAATCGGCTAAGACCTCTCTTAAACGAAACAACTCTTTCAGGCGCTTAAGATTTTTTGGGTCGGAAATAGTCAAATCGAGCAGTTCCAGCGCCCTATCTGAAGCCAGATAGCTGTATTCGCTGTTCTTACCTCGCCACTTCATCGCCCTTTCAACCTCGCTCCCGATATTAGCCATCTGTTCAAAAAAAGATAATTCAAACCATCGGCCTGCCGCAAGATTTTTATGCTGGTAATTCATTTTTTTATAAGCCGAGAAACTATTTTTAAAACTTTCTCCTTAATCTCTGGATTTTCTATACTTCTGGTCCGATTACCTAATAAGGGTTTTAAATTAATCATTGAATCAAACTCAATCCAGTTTTCATTTTTAATTTCCGGGTATATATTTAGACCCCATAAATTTTCGTGCTTGGAACCATTCTCTACTAAAAGTTCGGCTTCGTCAGCATGCAGCTCGCCGTCAACGGCCATGATTTCTTTTTCAATATCAACCACGGCTTTAACTAAATCACCAAACATTTTCTTGGACATTTCTTTTAATTCCTCGATTGTGATCTGGTCGGTGATTATTTTCACTGGCAAAAAGTTTTATTCTGGCGCGGGCGACCGGATTTGAACCGGCGATCTCCATCGTGACAGGATGGCATGTTAACCAGGCTACACCACGCCCGCATTATGTTATTAAATTCTCTCTAAAACCTTATCATTTTTTGCAAAATTAAAAAAGAGCGTGCGAGTTTTCCGAAAAACTCGCACGCTCTGAATCTTGTCGTTACCCCCTACGGAACAGGTTCCGAACCGACGTCGCGGCTGACCGAAAAGATTCCTTCCACCCAGGAAAAGCCGCTTCAAAAACGGAGGGTTCGATTTCTTCAGAACCTTGCCGCAAAGAAGTTGGACTAAGAGACGGGGGTTTGTAAATAGGAGTTGGTTCGGCCAACTTTGCCGGAGAGATAAGCTTGGGCCTCTCTCTTTTCACTCCCCCTAAAGCAGCGCGAGCTTCTGCCACTTGTGCTGGAGTTTCACGAGGCGTCATACCCGGCCGCCGGATATATACGCCGCCGCGGCGTTCGCTTTTCCTCCGCTCACCTCCGCTTCGTTGTACTCGTTTCCGTCTGTCCGCTTTCCGACGATTAAGCGCCCCTTGCCTCTGGTCGTTTGATTTTCGCCTTCGGCCGTTTAACTCCTCAATCTTCCACCAATTATCGTCCCGAAGTTCAAAAGTCAAGGCCCAATTTCTCCTTTGTTCTTTCTTTCTCCTATCACCATCTCCTTTGCGTCTTTCATTAGAGTTAACCAATGCCCCCTCCTTCCTCATCTGGAACAAAAAAAGAACTTTCAAGTTCAGGTTTTACTTTAGCACGGATTGAAAGTTTAAAAAAGCAGGCGAGCTTCTGCCTTAATGCCGGCGGCAGGGATCGAACCTGCGGCCTAACGCTTATGAAACGTCCGCTCTGCCACTGAGCTACGCCGGCAAAATTTTTATATAACCGTCTCGAATTATTTTTTCAATATAATCTTTTCTTTTAAAATTTTTTAATCTTTTTTCAATACTCCTTGCTTCTTTCAAAGTATGGCACTCTTGCGAAAAAACCAACTTCAGTATTCCTAATCTTTTGGTTGAAGGAGTACCCCCAGAAAAATGATGTTTTAACCTTTGTTTTATATCTATAGTGCTTCCTATATAGTACTTACCATATGTTTCGCTTTTTAATATATAAACAAAGGCCATATAATGTATTTCTAAAATCACCGAGTCCCGACGTCAGAAGTCGGGACCCCGACCTTGCGTCGGGGCTACGCCGGCAAATGCAAGCGACTGAAATTTAATTATATCCGAAAATTCAAAAATTTCAAACTATTTTCAAGCACTCAATTTTCTCCACAGGAAAGGAACAGGTTGTAAAAAGCTTACAAACAAATCGGCTGTTGCATGGCCATTTTTCGCTGTTATCGTTAAGAAAGAAATAAAAAGAAAATCAATAAGAATGATTTTCGAAATTGCGTCGCTAAGTTGACGCAGGTCGAGATAATAAATGTTGTCTCGCTGAAGCTCTGGCCAATAATTGGCCATGGCCGCAACGAGACAACTCAAAAATAAAATGAAAAAAGTTTGGTTAAGTTTAGGAACGGCGGTAGCCGTTTTAATTGTACTTCCGATGTTCGCCGCGTTTGAAGCCCATGTCATCAATGTCACGGCAACGATTGAGAATGCGTTAGCGGTAAGCACCCGAAAAATTGAGTTTGGGACCGTCTTCCCAGAAGAATTTCTTTTGGAATTTTTTGACGTGTTCCTTTCCGAGTCATTTTTGAGAGAAGACAGAGTGGATGATGTTGAGTATCATATCAAGCAGAAAGATAAGCCACGAGATCCAGGGGAACCAGTTTGTGATCCGACAGGAGCATGTGTTTCTTCGACAGAGTTTTGTCACGAGAATAGACCCCAAAACCCGGGTGATCCTCAAGATCCTTACTACCAGCATTGTTTCCCAAGTCTTTGCCCCTACCTCTCAAAGCTTGATGATGAGAGACCAGACAATGACACCAGTATTGAAGCATTCCATCGAGCCGAGTGTGATGATGGCACAGATAATGACGGCGATGGAGCTGTTGACTGGCCAGCGGATCTGGAGTGTACCTCAAAGTACGACGATAGTGAGAGAGAACCGGGCCAGCAGGGATTGGTTACCGGACTTCTGGCAAAATCGCAACAAGACATAGAAGACCACTGGACAATTGACCTTCACGTTCCTTGCTTTGAAGGTTTTTGCGCCCAGGATAATGAGATCCCAAATGATTATCAGCTTGACCCGAGATTAGAACATCAGACTTTCGGCTGTGATTTGTGGATTGAGGTAAATGGAGTTTCAACTGCACCGACCCCAACACCGACTCCAGAACCAGGGACAGTAACAGTAACCAAAGTAGTTGGACCCGAAGGAACAGCACTCGAAGTTAGTGACTTCAATCTTTTTGTTGGTGCTGAACCAGTAGACAGCGGGGTTGGAGAAAGTTTTACTCCAGCAACCTACACAGTTTCCGAAACTGAAGCCAGTGATCCCGGTGTCGGTTATGATACTACCATCATTTGCGATGACGATGACTTTGTTGATAATGGAGATGGGACTGGAGATATAACAGTTGAGGAAGGAGAAGTTATATCCTGTACAATCACAAATACGGAAACAGATTAATTAGTTGATCTCCGAATCTCTACGGCTCAAAAACTTGAGCCGTAGTCTTGGGGGATTAACCCCGTTAGAGGTAAGAAACCTTTGGTTTCTGCCGATTCCAGATTATGAATCGGACCTCTAACGGGGTGAACCCCGTTAGAGATAATTTATGAATCCGAAACTAAAAAAGATTTTAACTATTACAGGAGCTGGTTTTATTGTCTTGATGATTCTGCCTTTACTCTCCGCTTTTGAGGCCCACATCATCAATGTCACGGCTCAAATAGACAACAAACTGCTTCTAAATCCAATCCCGGACATTGATTTTGGTATTGCTTTTCCGCAGGAAAAATTAGACAGGTTTTTTGATATTACCGGCTCCCAGACTTTTTGGAACAATACCAAGCTTGATGATATTGAGTATGTGGTCCGCCAAAAACCAAAATGCGATGACGGCCAAGGCGGCCATCCGCCGGTCAATGAAGATTTAGAGGGAAATTTTGTCTGCCCAGAAGGTTCAACTATAATGCCGCTTTTATGCCCCTACCTTTCCAAAGAAGAAATCACAACCGACGGCACTGATATTGAAAACGACGGGCCGAGGATTCCTCCTTTTCACGGCTTGCCCCCACCTTGGACCTTGGCCACCACTTTGTTTTATGAAACAACCGGTAAAATCATCAAATCAGCCAGTGATACAGTAGATCGCTGGAATATTGATTTAAAAGTCCCCTGCTTTGAGGGACAATGCGCCCAAGACTGGCCTGATTTCATAAGAGAGCAGTCGGAAAATCCTGATATTGACCCGGAAGTATATAAACTTGATCCGGCTAACGAGCACAAATTGTTTGGCTGTGATCTTTGGCTTGAGGTTGTAGCCACCAGTTCTTTCCCGGGCTGTGATGAAAAAATTGATTTGATGCTGGTTCTGGACCGTTCGGGCAGTATAAACTTGACCGAACTGGCTGACTTAAAAACAGCGGCTAAAGCTTTTGTGGACGCCATTGCTCCATCAGCCGACGAATCTCATGTTGGTATGTCAAGCTTTGCCTCAACTGCTTCATTAAATCAGCACCTTACTGATGACGGAACAGCAGTTAAAACTTCAATTGACGCTTTAGTGGCAGGCGGTTTTACTAATTTGAAAGGCGGTATTGATTTAGCTACCGGCGAACTGGACGATCTTCATGAACACGAACGGCCGCCGATTAAAGACGTGATGGTTATAATCACTGATGGCGCGCCAAACCGGCCATTACCCTCTGACACGGCTGATGATGCCGCCGCCGCCTCGGCTGATGACGCAAGAACTGTTGGTATTGAAATTTTCGTGGTCGGCGTCGGAGTAAGCCCGGCCACTGAACTTTATCTTAAAACCGACATTGCCGATGATGCCTCCCATTATTTCTCGGCCGCTGATTTTGCCGATCTTGAAACTGTTTTGGAAGATTTAGTCACCTGTCCATAAAGTCAGGTTTTAGCCAGACAGGTTTTAGGCGTTAGGAAATAAAAACTATGGAAACTATAGATCTAACTGAACAACAACCAGAAGCAGAAGCGACCGCCCATTCCAGAAAATCAAAAAAGGGCTTCTTTAAAAACCTGAATGCCGGAGAAAAAATACTCACGGCAATTCTTTTAATAATTTTTCTCGCCTTGTTTTATATCGCTTTGGACGCCAACAAATATCAAGCTACGGTCAGAGTGATTGAGGGCGAAGGCCGGGTGGGGATAAACCCGACTACCGAACTTTTAGACTTTGGCGACTTGTCTCGGGGGACCTCGGCTGTCCGGCGGGTTAATATCGCCAACCGGACTAATATCCCAATGTATATTTTGGTTGTCCGGCTTGGCTCAATTACTGATTTAGTTGATTTGAATAAAAACAATTTTATTCTTTCGCCGGGGCAGGAAACGAAGCTTGAATTTACAAGCTATATTCCGGCTTCGGCTGAAATCGGAAAAATATATAACGGCCGGGTGTTTATTTTCCGAATCCCCTGGCTAACTAAAACATGAAAAAGAAAATTATAGAAAACATAATTATCAGCCAAATTCCGCCGCCAAAAACGAAGCGGAAGCATTTTTTTTGGAGAGTCGCCCTGGACGTCCTTATTTATATTGGAATTGTCGCTGGAATAATCTTTGGCTTGCCGGCATTTTTAACCTGGAAACTTGAAACGCCCTACCCGATGGCGGCCATCACCTCAAGCTCAATGTGGCCAAGCCTAAAAGAAGGCGACTTGGTTTTTATTCAAGGAATAAAAGACCAAAAAGAAATAAATGTCGGAGAAGTAATCGTTTTCCGAAACCAAAAAAACAATACTTTTACCATTCACCGGATAGTCAAAATTGACGGCAAAAAAATTACCACCAAAGGCGACGCCAATTTTAAAGAAGACGAACCGATAACTTTTGCTAACGTCATCGGCAAAACAGTCACTTTGGGCGATAAGCCGTTTCACCTCCCCCATTTGGGGGCGATCACGGTTTTCGCAAGCAATTTTAGAGATGAAAAATAAACCAAAATCACAACGCCTGGTAATTGATATCTGGTCTGAAAAAGCGCCTTATCCTTTGGTTAACTGGGCTAAAAATGGCCAGAAAAAAACTTCAATAATCGCAAAATTAAAAAGGGCGGCAACATTTTTGGTAGCCGCTCCAATTTTAATTATATCGGCTGCCATTTTGCCGCTTTTGGCTTTTGAAGCTCATATCATTAATATCACGGCCACAATTGAAAGGCCGCCTTGCACCGAAATCAGTTTTGAAGAAGACGGGAATGGAAGCCCGATTTTGCCAGGCCAGAAAATTGATGATGAATATCAAAACCTCGGGCTTTTAATCGATGCTGAAAATAATGAGCCTTCTCATCCTGACTGGGCCATCGCCTTTAATTCTTTTGCGCCCAGCGGCGCGGACCTGGACCTTGGTACGCCTAACGAAGACTTTGGCGGGGCGGGAGTTGGAACTGGCGGTGAGTCAGGCCAGCCCGGAGAAAACAGCCTTGACCAGCATAATCTTTTAATCATCGCCGAAAATAATACCGACTTGAATGGTGATGATTTAGTAGACAACCCGGATGACGAGGCCCAGGGCGGAAAAATTATTTTCACTTTTGACCAAGAAACTGAAGTCCATTATATTCGCATTTTTGACATTGAAGAATTTGGGGTAAAAATTAAACTCTACGACGACGACGGCAACAACTTTTTGGATATTCCGGTCCCGGCCTTGGGCGACAATTCGGCCCAGAAAATTGAAATCAATGAGGAAGGAATCAAAAAGCTGGTGGTCAAGCTGACTGGCTCGGGAGGAGTAGATGATTTGTGCTTTATCCCGGCGCCAACACTTCTTTTTGAAACAAATGTTCTGACCGGACCTGACTTACCTGAAATTCCTATAGAAGATACCTCGCCAGTAGAAGATACATCGCCAGCTTCTCCAAGCCAGGAATTTGAACAGTCAAATTCAATAAATCCTCCGGAGCCGACTCCAACATCAGAACCGACTCCGACTCCCGAGCCAGAACCAACTCCGACTCCTGAATCCACCCCAGAAACTACTCCTATACCCGAATCAATACTCCCGACGTCAGAAGTCGGGACCCCGACCGAAAGCGTCGGGGCTGAACCCACACCAAGCCCATCTGAATCGCCAACACCAGAACCGACTCCGGAACCCACGCCGGAATCAACCCCGGAATCAACACTAACCCCGAGTCCGACTCCTGAACCTACACCAGAGCCGACTCCCGAGGCCACGCCTGAATCAACGCCGGAACCTACACCAGAACCTGTCCCTGAACCGACGCCTGAACCATCTCCCACTGAAACTCCAACTGAGTAATCTTTGCTTTTCTATAAAACCTCTGCTATTATTCAGAAATCGCGGGGTGGAGCAGTGGTAGCTCGCCTGGCTCAGTCCTTAGAGAGTCCCAATTCTTTAAGGCGCTCGTTAAAAATACGAACAAGCTTAATATTAGATGCTGCTATTCGAATTATTCCATATGGATACTTTCTGGTACCTCCATGATCCTTCTTAATGTAAGGTTTAGTAAATCTATCTGCCGGAATTCCTGTAATTCTTGACCAATACTTAATACAATCTTTATATGGAAGCGTATCGTGACAATGGATGACTGCTTTAATTTTTTCTTCATGGAAATTACAAATTTTTCTTAGAAACTCAAGATATTTATTGATTATCGTTGGATTTCCATTTGAAAGAGAAAGTTGAGTTCTGTCTCCTTCTGTAGTCCAGAGAATAAGTCCAATCAATTCTAGTTCCTGATCACTCCGGGGACTATAATGAAAAGGATCACCGTTTGGATTTCTGAATTTATAGATAGAATCGCTACGAGTTATAGATTTAAGCATACTGGTATTATACCATGAGTTCGTATTTTGAGCGATTGGGCGTCTTGGTTGGCAACAGCCAAGAAGATTATCTGTCAAATTCGGGGAAGTCCTAATCCGCCAGCTGGCGGACGGATAATCCCGAGCCAAGCCAAGTACACAAAAATTGTATACTTGGAAGGTGTAGAGACTAGCTGGCAGATCCGCCTCTGGCGGAAAGGGATAGTCCAGACCACAAATTCATCATTTTGATGAAGCGATGAAAATCGTAGATGGCAAGCATAACCAGGAGGTCGGGGGTTCGAATCCCCCTCCCGCAATTTATAAAAACAAAAGCGCTCTTAATGGGTGCTTTTGTTTTTATCTAAAATTGCGAGGAGAGGAAGTGAACTGCTTCACTTCCGTGGGATTCGAACGCCGGAGCCTGTCCGAATCCCGTTAGGCGGGATGAGGACGCGAGGCGGTGCCCAGACAAAATTTTCGGAAGAAAATTTTAGCCGCGGGCGAATCCCCCTCCCGCAACAAGCGGTAATCGCCTCGCACATCGCAGAGAAGCCTCGCGCTTCATCTGGAGTGCGAGGTTTTTCTTTTTTATTGACTCCAAATCTTTTACTGCTACTATGTTAATACCTGAGCATCGACTGAGGTGGGGATTAGGGCATTGATCTCGGGTTTTTGAATCAGGTCTGTCGTTTCTCATTGCTGCGAGAGCAGCATCGCCAACGGTGTGGACACCCACACCGCTTCGCGGTCGTGGCGTCGACTGGACAAAACAATGCCGGGAGAAAATCTCCCATCCCCTTAGTTCCAGTTCCAAAAAGCTCTTTCACAAAGAGGTCTGCTTATGGAATATCACCAGCAGTTGAACCTTCCGGGTTTTGAAAACCTGCCGCGAGTGGTCTTTATTCTCAGTAAACGGCTGAAAGGAACGATGGTCGCATTCAGGAGAATCCGGGTAAAGCGCGAAGTCGCCGGTTCTTTTCTTCTGAATCCCGACCGGCACTGGCAGAGGAAAGCCGTGGTCACCAAGAGCGGCAAAACGATTATCACCTACAAGCCTTCCCGGGAACTGAAAAAGTTCCAATGGAAGATTGTCAGGTATATCACTCGGGTCAATCAAGGGCTGAACAAGACCATTCTGCCGGTTCCCAATCCGGCAAACGAGTATACCCGCGATCTCGCTTCCACCAAGTTCGCGACGGCCTTTTCAAAAGGCAGCAGCGTTGTCAGAAACGGCCTCGCCCATCTGGACATGCGTTCTTCCGTTTCCTTTGATCTTCGCCGGGCCTTTGAAAGCATCAAAAGGAAACATCTCCAATGTTTTCTCCGAAGGCTCGGTTTCCCCAATGATGTCGCTTGGGTATTCTCGAAACTCTTAACCTACAAGGGACGGCTTCAGAGAGGAGCGTCTTGCTCGGCGCATGTCTTTAATCTTCTGCTGGCTCGGTTGGACAAACAGATTACCGAAGCGGTAGGAGTCAAAGAACTGGAGTATCTGAGCCGTGAATGGGCCGACAAGAAAGGAAGAGAAGACAAACTCTGGTGGTATTCACGGGAAATGTTCGACAGAATCCGCAACAAGAAGATGGCCTACACCAGATACGGCGACGACATCTGCGTTTCGTCTGCTGAACAAGAATTCCCTCCGCAGCTAATAGCTGCAATCAGAAACGCCATCTTGTCAGAGGGGTTCCAAATCAGAGATACGAAGACGCGGATATGCCAAAACGGCGTTCTGGAACTGCCCGGGGTCGTGATTGTCGGCAACGTGGTGCGGCCGAGAAAGTCGTATCTAATCCGGCTGGCTCGCCTCATCGCTGCCGGCTCTCTGACTCAAGAACAGCTTCACGGCCATCTGGCGTTCATCTGTTCGTTCCCACGCCGAAGCCAGAAAGGAGCATACTCGTTCCTGAAAAAGACGCTCGGCAACGGCGTGAACCTACTTGTCTTCCGCAGACCCTATGAACCACTTTTCTGAAAAAGCCCCGCTGTCATCCCGACAGTTCCGGGGCTTTTCTGTTTTAATAAGCTAAACTTTTAACCACAAATCTGGTAAATTATAAATATGAACCAACAAATAATTGACCTGATTAGTAAAGAAAGGGTATGTGTTATATCCACTATTCTTCCCGGGAACATTTCTCATTCTGCGGCAATGCATTTTTCTCATCAAACTGATCCTCTAAGGATACTCATTCAGACCACTAATAACACAGAAAAAGTAAAGGGCATTTTGAGCGGAGAAACTGGTAAAGCATCCATTGTAATCGGTTTCAGTGAACAGGATTGGCTGACGCTTCAGATGAGAGGGGATATTAAAATAATCTCCGACCCAGAAAGATTACCAGAAATTCATAAAATCCATTACAAGAAAAATCCAGACGCTGAACAGTACAAAAATAGCCCAAATACTATATTTCTTGAGTTTATTCCAAATTGGTGGAGATATACCGATTTTAATACTGATCCAGAAACAATACTTTCGTCATAAATGAAAAAGATTTATATCATTCACGGCTGGAGCGGATCTCCTGACGAACCATTGCATAAATGGTTGGCCTCTGAATTAAAAAGCAAAGGATTCAAGGTTGAAATACCGGCTATGCCAAATCCAGATGAACCAGTAATAAAAGATTGGGTGGCTAAATTAAATCAAGTGGTAGGAGAAGAACCAGATGAAGACATAATCTTTGTCGCCCATTCCATAGGTTGTCAGACAATTTTAAGATACTTAGCGGGATTAAAAACTTTTGGATTTTTTGGTGGAGCTATATTTATCGCCCCGTGGCTTTATGTATCTGGGTTGGAAACAGAAGAAGAAACTAATATTGCCAAGCCATGGATTGAAACTCCCATTGATAATGTAAAAGTCTGGAAATACCTGCCAGAAAACAAAAGAATCGCAATTTTTTCAGACAACGACCCCTTTGTTCCGAAAGAAAACTGGGACTTATTTGAACAAAAATTTGGCGCAAAGATAATTATCGAGAAAAATAAAGGACACTTCACTTCCGATGACGGAGTAAATTCTTTGCCATCAGCTTTCCAAGCTATATTAGATATAGCTAATTAAACCTACTAAGCCGTGGCAAACGCATAAATCTCCAGTATATCTGATAATATCTGGTGCCAATGATGGCACACCTCTGCAATTTATAAAAACAAAAGCGCTCTTAATGGGTGCTTTTGTTTTTATCTAAAATTGCGAGGAGAGGAAGTGAACTGCTTCACTTCCGTGGGATTCGAACGCCGGAGCCTGTCCGAATCCCGTTAGGCGGGATGAGGACGCGAGGCGGTGCCCAGACAAGATTTTCGGAAGAAAATTTTAGTCGCGGGCGAATCCCCCTCCCGCAACTCGTAAAAATAACCCAGTAAAATCTGGAATTATTTTGTTGGGATAGTTTTGATATTTTTTTCTTTTTATTGTAAGTAGTATTGGGGGGATAAGAAGTTCTTTCTGAACAGACAAATCTTTTTTAAAGGAGACGGCAATGAGTAGCCCATTCAAAAAAGCATTGGATAAACTTGGTAAAGATTTGGGTGGTGAGTTTGTAGAACTTCCCCCAAAACCTCGTGAACAGCTTGCGTATCCTTTTAATCAGGTTTCATATGAAACAGAATGCCCTAAAGGTCATATAGTAAAATTATCAACTGGGTATTCTGTGTATGCACCTGATGCGTGGGATCAGTTTGGTTGGTGTGAACCATGTGGTTCATATTACAACCGTAGTGTATCAAGACAATTTGATGAAGATAAAGGAGAGTCTGTCTTCGTCACAAGTAAATTGAAGAAAGGTTTACGTTAGTCGAATTTTATTACAATGCAAGCCGACTGGTCAGCCCCACTAATGACGCAAGTCTAAGTGGGGCTTTGTTTTTCACCATCATCTAACAAAACCAAACTTTGAATAATCCGAATAACCAATAACTGAAGTTCTGAAGTCTTCCATCCTTTGCAATGCAATAGATTTACAAAATACCGTTAAAACGGTATTTTGTTTTGGAGGGGAGTTCTAAACGATGAAACTTATAATACCCTTAGTTCTTTTGATTTTTGCCCTTTATCAACACTTCAAGTTCAAAAAGAGAAGAATGGCAATAACAGAAGCCCTTGATCTCCACTACGATATGTATGATTTGCTGTTGAATCTTCTGGATGATCCTACTATGACCGAGTTAAAGTGGAAAAAGTGGCTGCCAATTTTCGAAGCTGCTGATAGGCGGTGCGAAAAACTGGATCCTGAAGCAGCTACCCTACGGGGAAAAGTATCAGAGAAGGTCAGAAAGATTATCCAATGACGACGACCATCCAGAAAGGACTAAGCCAAAGCGGTGAGATTATATCAATATCCGCTTTTAGTTTTTTTACCAACTCCTGACAAACCCAAACTTCAAATAATCCGAATAACCAATAACTGAAGTTCTGAAGTCTTCCATCCCTCGCAACAGAGACGGAAAAACAGGAAAAGAATCGCTTGTTTCTCTTTCTGTATCTAAACTGATAAGCGGTGCCAAAAGAGTTTTTACCTACTTCTAGTGGCTGAATTTGATATACTGAAAGTAATCTGAAACAACAAGAGATTAACTACGCTTTTATCGATGGCCAAAATCTTCATCTTGGAGTGCAGGATTTGGGCTGGAAACTAGATTATAGAAAATTCCGCATTTACTTACGCGATAAATATAGAGTTTCAAAAGCATATTTATTTATCGGCTATGTCCCTGAAAATCAGGAGCTATATAAATCGCTTCAAGAATATGGATATATTTTAGTATTTAAGCCATTACTTATTCCAAAAGACAGCAAACCAAAAGGAAATGTTGATGCCGATTTAGTATTAAGAACAATGATAGAATACCAGAACTATAACAAAGCTGTAATCGTTACCAGCGACGGCGATTTTTACTCTTTGGTTGATTATCTATATTCAAAAAATAAACTTAGAATCATATTAGCTTCTCACAAGAAAAAATGCTCGATTCTGCTTCAGAAAAAAGCCAGAGAAAAAATTGATTTTATGGATAATCTTAGAAACAAGTTGGAATATAACCGTAAGCATAAATGAAAAAGCACCGCTAAGGGACGAAACCAATAGAAGTGCTTTTTCGTCGTGATATAACCATTATAGACAATGGGAATCAAAAGTCAAGGGCATGAGAAAAAGATTTAAGATTAAAAAGCGCAGTTGCGGATTATGTAAGCCGTATAAAACTGGTTGGGTTAATCGTTGGAATCATAAAGAATTCGCCAAGATGAGAGAATTTGAAAAAATTAAAAGAAAGTTTGCATAAAAATTAAAAACAAAAAGAGGGTGGCTGACCGCATTGGTCAAACACTTTTGCCCCTTCTTTTCAATAACCAAGTAATCTGCTAAGGTGGTTTTGCTGTACCCCGTAGTAAGATTTGCTCTACTACTGGGGTTTTGATGAGTTCATTCAAAGGAGTAATAGTATGCAAAGACGCTGGGTTGCTTTGGCTTTGATTCTGGCCATCGTGAGCTTCATCCTGCTTTTGGTCGGCACAAGAGATCTAACCATCCAAGATGCCCTAGATCTATTGCCCCTAGATCTAATTTTTCCATTCTGAAGAGGAGGTTTAAAATGTGGGGAGAACAGTGGATTTGCCCTTGCGGTTTCCATAACTTCATCCTGCGAAAAAAGTGCCGGAATTGCGGCCAACCTCAGGAAGAAGCCGTCGGCAATGAGAGTCCCTTCGAAGTCATGGATAGAATATCGAGCATGACCTTGGAGGAACATCAAGAAGAGGAGAGGGTCACCGAGGAAATCCTGAAAACGAGGAGGCACTAATGGATATCCCGAAAGACAAGAACTCCCGGCTGACTCTGTCCAGTACGACGAGTGCGGCGGCTGGGGATGTATTGTATGTGGCCAGAAAGGCTAGCTTGTTCCAAAATATCATCATCTTGGACGGCGATGCGCGAGGGTAAGCTGTAGCAGACCCATCCCTCCAACACAGGTTGCAGTTTACTGCTCAAACCAGTGCGCCATCGACGACGCTAACGATGAATTGTCCTTTTGACTCGATCTATCCCGCCAGCGGAAAGCTCGCTTCGGCGGGTTTTCCTTTTCAATACACCCTCGCAAACGCATAAATCTCCCGTATATCCTGCATTATCTGGTGCCAATGACGGCACACCTCTGCAATTCGTAAAAATAATCCAGAAAAATCTGGGTTATTTTGTTGGAACAGTAATTGAGGTTAGAACCTTTTTTGGTAAACAAAACCGCCTCTCGTCGAGACGGTGCCAGTTTTTGGGAAGAACTGACAAACTTCCCTCATCCAAAAGTAAGTCTGGTTTATTTTTTTCACTCCCTTCTTCTGGTGAGCGGCCTCGGTAAACCAGCCAGCTCCCTAGCAATAGCAAGAGAGCCAAAAACCCTCCGGAACGTAGATGGACTTGCACACTTCCCAGCTTTACTTCCTTTGCCTATATCCGAGTCTATAGGTGTTTTTCCAAGCTCGCCAGCTAAACTCTTGAGCTGACGGATAAGCTGCTCTCTTCCATAACGACCTCCTAAACGATCGACAGGATGGGGTAACAATCTGGCTGCCTCTATTGCTGCATTGAATGATCCGAAGATTTTCACGAAAGTTTTTGGGTGTGCGCACATTCTCGTTTTACTTGCCAGCTTTATATCTCGATCGCCTGGTGTTTTGCCTAGTTGCGCTGCAAGAACTTGAAGCTGCTTGATGAGTAGCTTTTTTGTGTAAACACGCCCAAATCTAGTTGCGATAAACGCAATGTGGAGAGAGCCAAAGTATTTCTTGAACGTGCTGTAACTCGCACATTTTCCTGCTTTACATGCCTTAATAACGTCATCCCTAAGGGGGAATCTTCCCAATTCGTAGGTCAGAGCTCGAAGCTGCTTTATTAATACCTCCTTTGTGTAGCCATGTCGGATTTTGTTCAATACGTTCAAAACACGTTTTGCAATCACCGTAAATCGTACCTTACCGATATCTACACTAAGCGGCTTTCTTCTTCTCAGGGTCTTAGTGGTTTGCACTTTCTTAACCGCCGTCCATAAATGGTGAACAAGTTCCAGCCGCTCACAGTTACCAACAAAATCGAGGACCAGGGTACGGTATTTTCCTGGCACTTTCCGAAGACCCCTCCCCAACTGCTGATAAAAGAGCGTTCTCGAGATAGTGGAACGAAGGAAAACGATAACGTTGGCTTCAGGAATATCGATTCCTTCGTTAAATTTATCCACGACGAGCACTGTATCCACTAATCCCTTACGGAAGGCATTCAGTCGCTTACGCTGTTCAAAAAACGAGAGTCGATTGTGAATTGCAAAAGATCCAGGCATATGCGTAGCAAGACGATCACAGTAAGCAACTGATGGACAGAAGATCATTATACGACAATTCGGAATCTTCGATGCATGTCGCTGGATGATGTTCACAATCTCTTCGTCCCGTCGTGGAACAAAAAGATTCTTGTTCAGTTGTTTGATACTCAATCTGCCAGTCGGAGTTTCGAGCACTTTCAAGTTCTGCAGCTCGTCCGTTATCAAACGGTAACTCACGGGAGTAAGTAGACCCCGTGCAAGTGCATCCTCAAGTTCCAAAGAGAAAACCTCTTTACCGTAAATCCCTCGAATATCTTGAAGATCTGTTCGATCGGGCGTAGCTGTAACACCGAGAAGAAATTCAGGCTGAAAATAATCGAGGGTTGCTTGAAACGTAGGTGCAGGTCCATGGTGACTTTCATCTACTACAATGTAGGAAAAATCTTCCTTTTGGAAACCATCTCGTCTTTCCCTCATTGTTTGAAAGGACGCAAAGAGAAAGGAAACGGGACTTCGTGTTTTCTCTCCACCATGGAAAACGCCGTAAGTATATTCACCGCCTAAAAGAGATTCGAATGTTGCCCGAGCTTGCTCAAGGATATCGTTCTGATGACAAAGATAGAGTAGCCGACCGCCGTGCCTTTGAAGCCATTTTTTTGCATCAAGAGCAGCGGTAACCGTCTTTCCCAATCCACTTGCCATAACTACCAGAGCTGATTTTTTTCCTTTTCGTCTGGCTTCTTCGATATTATCAAGACACTCAATCTGATAGTCGTACGGAGTTATAGACATGATTATCCTCCAAGTTCATAGCTATAGTAAATGAGTTAACGAACTGAAAAAGGTTATATCATATTATTATTTAAATTAAAATTACCAACTCCTTACGAACCTAAACTTTAAATAATCTGAATAATGCAATATACTGGTTCTGAAGTCTTCCATCCCCCGCAACAAAGCAGGAGAAACAGGCAAAGAAATGTCTGTTTCTCTTTCTGTATCTGGGCTACTTTGCGGCGCTAATAAATTTATCTATAGATATCTTTCCGGTGATCAACGTAGAAAAAAATGGCTTTTTCTGGATTTTGAAAATAAAACAAAACCCGGTAGTTGCGGGTGATTCTGAAAGATAAAGCAAAAGGGAGAGTTCTGACTTTCTTTATATGCAATCTTGGATCGTGCCAGTTGGTTTCAAATCTCTTTTCCTGAACCTGATAGAGACGCTGGATTTCTTTTGGAAGTTTTTCAAAAGACCTCTTAAAATCATCGGTCTTAACTATTTCCATAAATCGGGGGATGTTTTTTTATCGCTTTTTGATAGGCCTGTTTTATCTCTTCAGAATTAGCATAACCTTCCAAATCTTCTTGAGGCAGTAAAAGTTTAACCTCTTCTCTTAAAAGGCGAAGTTCTTCCAGAATTGATTTCAGGATTTTAGAGGAAGTATCTTTTGTTGTTTGCAGTGCTTGAGTCATTAATTTAATTTTAGCAGTTAATTTTTTATTTTACAATAGTTAGTAGGGTACTAAATTACCTTGACTGCTGGCCCCCAAAACCGGCAAAGGTATAGGGTCTGACTTGGTTATTGTACTCGGTCTTGATCCAGTCGGCGGAGCGGGCGGTGTTGGAGACCCGGGCTTCGTCGATGAGACCGGGAAAGTTATTGCTATCTACTGCATTGTCACCGATTATGGCATTGACACTGCTATTAAATTGACTGGCCGGAACCGATCCGTCCAACACGCCGTTATCCAAAACGCCGTTCACATATATATCCAATGTTTGGGCTCCGGCATTATACACTCCGGCGACATGTGTCCAATTTGTGGTCAGCGCAGAAACACTCTCACGCAATGGCAGTAAGGTTCCATCGGTGGAAATACTAAATAGCCAAATGGTGGGCGTACAATCGCCGCAAGCAAAAAATCTCCAGCCACGATTACCGGTAAGGCCGTCTTTGGTTACGGCATACATGGCTCTTACCGGAAAGCTGCTGGGTTTCATCCAGGCGGATACTGTCATAGAACCGGTTAATTGAAGGGAGGAATTATTTCCCACATTCACTTCATCATTAACCCCGTCAAAGTTGAGTCCCCCGTCAACTTTAGCCGTTCGTTGGTCACCGGCCACTTGCCCGCCATTGGAAGTACCGTTGTTAGCATTGGAAGTGCTGTCTTTCATTTGGGGCGCAGTTCCTGTTGGGTCCTCCTTCAGGTGCCAGACCCCCTGCCAATTATTAGCCGTATCCCAGACCCCGGTCACATTCTGATTGGTCGCTCCAGTAGAAGGTCCGCCATAATAGAGATAAAGGACGGTGTCAGCCGAAACAGAAAGGGTCGGGACTTCAACCCAGGCCCAGAGTTCTCCCGAAGAAGAAACGTATTTTTCTATCTCATGGTCAAGCTTGGTGGTTCCGTCAGATGAGGTAAAGACAAAGTCACCGCCGCCGCCTTTCCCCGATATGCTAAAAAGAAATTCGCCAACAAATTCTGGCCGGGCTTTACACTGGTTATAGGTTAAGTCCTCACATATACCTGTATTCTCAACTTCAACGACCGAGTAATTTTTCCCTTCTGATACACTGAAAGAGTCCCTAAGATCATCACCAGCGGTATGTGGACCAGAACTACCTACAAAATTATTATTCGTAAGGTTATAAAGAACCAAGGGATCACCAGTAGAGGTAAATAAAATTGATTCATCTACTGAATAACTTTTTTTAGCGAGCGAAATTGCTTGAGTTGAAAATGGAAACACTATTCCAAGTAAAATCAAAAAATAAAAAAGCCGATTTGAAGTAAATACCACATTAAATAAGTGTTTATAATTTTCTTGAATCAACTTCTTCATAAACCATCTTTGATATTCTGTTCTCGCAAGCATGGCTAAGGCTTTTTCAGACATTTCTTTTTTCTCCAAAAACGAAGCATTGTAAAGCTGGGTAAATATTGATGCATACGACTTCACTGTTATTACTTCATCTACTTTATTTTTAGGAACAACGATACCTAAATCTATCATTATTTCAAACAATAAATCTTTGTCTGGAGAAATATTTTCTAAATAGCTGTTCAGTACCTTTTCGGATCGATTATCAGAGTAAACAATCATCCGCCTAAGTAATTCTTCTATGGTATAAAACGTATTTTCCTGAGCTGTTTCTTTTGGAGGAAATGATTGATCCAAGTAAGGATCTTCACCTTCTATTCTGAAGATCACTTTTTTATTAAACAATTCTTGATCTTCTTCGGCCAAACGCAAATAGGTCAACAAAGTGGGGATTTTGAGTAGGCTGGCCGGGGCGAATTTTTCATGCTCGTTTATGCCTAAGGTCGGGCCGTTTTCAAGGTCACGGAAATAAATGGAAACACTAGAAATCACTTCTTTTTGAGTTTCTGATTGGATAAATTGGAGCAGTTTCCCTTTCAAATCCGAATAGGCATGTTTGGCGATGACGTAGTTGCCGTTGCCGCAGGCCAATTCTTTATTGAGATAATGAAATTTAGAAGTATCACAAAAAAAATAAGCTTTAAGATTTCAAAATTACCTACCAAAAATCCTCCGCTAAAACTGATGAGAATTAAAATTAATAGTTTTAGTTTCAAATTCATAAGTTTACTGGGTTAATTCGGGTTCCGAGGATGATTGTGGTGTTGGCGCTGGAGTTGGTTCCCGCTGCTCCTCTGGAGCGAGGCTCGCCTCATCTGATGAGGCGGCTGGAGTTGGTTCAGGTATTAATTCGGGTGTGGGTGAAGGCGTTGAACTTGGTTCAGGAGTTGGTTCTACACTTGGCTCTGGAGTCGGAGATTCGGATGGACTCGGTGAAGGACTTGTCCCGATTTCTTCAAAGCTCGTAGAGTTTTGTTCAGACGATGGAGTCGGTGACAAAATTGGGAGTTCTGGTGATGGCTCTATGTTCAATGAGGCAGGTGGCTCAGGAGATGGGATAGGAGTTGACGAGATATTGGCCTGGGGTTGTGGTTCTATCTGAATTACAGTTGAAGTAAATATCTTCGGATTCTTCACGGCTAAAGCAATCCAATTAAACTTAATATCGGTCGGGGCCAATTTATTCAACAGTATCGTAAATCCTTTGGTTGTCTTTTTAGTTACCAGATAAAAGATATCGCCGGCTAAAAGAGTTTCTTCGTCGGTTACTGACGCACTGGCGCTAAGAGAAATTTCAGCATTAACTATCGGCTCTTCAAGATATTCCTGACTAAAAGTAATTTCTACCCTTCTCCCGCCTTTTGGAATAATGGCAAATCCGCCGGTATCGGAATTAAAGTATGGCCGGCCAAAGAATATGACATCGTTTAATAATGAAATCGCATCACCGATAGAACTTATGCTATCAACTTGCAAGCCCCCATTTAAAGCCGTAATGCCCTCTACTGATAAAGCATTTCTCATACTTAATATATCGTCGGTATTTATTCCAACTTTTTCCTCCAAACCGGCTATCCGTGACTCGAAATCAGTTGATTTACTGGATAATGCTTCTAATTCAACCACCAGTTGGTCTGATTTGCTTGCCAAAAGGTCAATCCTGTCTGAAGTCTCGGTTATCTCCCCGCTCTCAATGTCATTAGCTGATAAGTTACTAACTGACATGGACTCTTTTGGAGCTGAAATACTGGCTACTTTGTTTGAGAGAGCTGAAATTTTATCAGTAATTATCTCTAAACCCGATATTGTCTTGGCACTGATGCTTGCCGCGGTTACTTCGCCGGCAAAAAAGGCGTTGCCCAAATTGTCAAAACTTATAACTGGCGAGGATGAAGCCATTACAAATGAACCGCTCGCTTGCCCTGAGCCCGTCGAAGCACTAAAAGTGATTGAGAACGAACCAGAAGCATTATTAGTAATAATAAACTTGCCGCCTTCTGAAAGCTTTAACTCTAAATCTTTCTCAACTGGTTCAAGTTTGCTTGCAATAACGGTATCGGCAACTATTCGTGGCGTAATAATTTCAAGCCCGGCAACCACTCGGTCAGTGAATAATTCCGAAATAGCGGAAGAAGCAGTAATATCTTTTTTCTCTTGCAACATATGGGTAAGGATAACGCGTCCGAAATCCAGATCTCCTGGAATAGCATCAAGATTAATACCGTTTTCTTTCATTGTTTCCTTAATCAAAGCGCCGCTTGAATAATCAGTATTTACCATAATAAGCACTTTGCATTCTTTGCCTTCCAAGCAGTTTGACTCTTCAAGAGCTCTACCGATAGTGATTCCGGCTTTGGTCGCCCGCATCGCCACCCCTGGAATTGAAGAGATAGTGAGCGCATCGCCGGCCTTGATTCCCCCGTTTTCCTCTGAAACCCTAACTGGCACCCGGCCAGCCAAAGCAATCGGCCTTGGCCGCTTGCTTGAAAAGAGCACATCATAACCAATGGTCTGAAACGGAGCGCTTGAAACAACGCCCACTACTTTACTTCCCAGAGTTGCTTTCTCCATAATGGCCATCTTTTGTAAGCCCAGAATTGAATTATATTCCAAAGAATCCTGGCTTATTGCCACCACGTCGCCGGCTTCAACTCCTTCTTTGGTTTCATAATACTCGGCTAAGTCAGCACCGGAGCGATAAGAAAAGACAACTACTACTCCGGCCGCTCCGGCACCGCCGGCTGCACCAGCATCAGTATCCACTTGTGCTGCCCCACCACCACCAGTTCCATAGGCCGCCCCACCATCGCCAGCTTGTGCTCCAGAAGCACTTACGTAGCCGCCTTTTCCGCCACCACCCCAGTAGCTTGCGCCTCCAGTGCCTCCGCCTGTAAATTCAATAACGCTCGATCCGGCGGCGCCAGCGCCACCCGTTAAATTAACATCCCCACCTGTCGCCGTTCCTCCTGCTATTCCTCCGCCAATCGCACCGCCATCGTTTGCTATTCCATCTCCGCCACTTCCGCCTAATGCGTTTAGGAATTTCACAGTCCCGAATGAAGAATTTTCTCCAGCACCACCGTCGCCGCCGGTATTAGATCCAGCTGCTCCAGCCGTACCAACAGTGGCGTCTTCTGTGGCTCCTAAACTTGCCGAAGCAATCATTTCAACCGCTGTTCCGCCAGCTCCACCTCCACCTGCAGATACTTCGTTTGTTACATCACCAGCAGTAACAGAGTCAACTCCACCGCCCCCCCCTCCACCGCCTGTTACAATCACTTCTGCCCATTCAATATTGGCTGGCTTAGACCAACTGTTTGAACCGGTTGTTGTAAATACATCCACCGTTACCTTGTCTACGCCCCCGCCTCCGCCGCCGCCGGTCTGGTCTGTGCCACAGGAAAACTTGCCGCCGGTAGCATCCCATAGAAGTTTGGAAGTTGCGGCGGCATCACAATCAGTCAATCCTCCGCCAAAGTAGCCTTGGGAGGCAGAGGCATAGTTAAATGAGCCGGTGCCTCTAACTTCTAAGTCTCCAGAGATAAATAAGTCATCAGTGGTAGTGATAAAGTTGGTGTTATTGGCAGTAAGAGTCCCAAACCTTGAGTAAGCCTGAGATGAATAACCGCCGACTTGTAAAGTATTGCCGGTCAGTAAATAAGAAGCCGAGGCCGTGCCCTGGACTTCAAACTTGGTAGAGGGGGCGGAGGTCCCGATGCCGACGTTGCCGGAAGTTACGTCTAAGTACATTTTGCCAACAGCAAAATCGATATGGTCTGTTCCGTCTCCAAGATTTATTGTTGCTCCAGTTGCATCTAAAATATTCCCTGAAACAGAAATGTTTCCTTCCACATGTAACTGACTTAAAGGCGTCGTCGTCCCGATGCCGACGTTGCCGGCTTTTGTAACCGTCAAATAGTTTTGTCCCGAGGCCGAAGCAATGCTCAAGAGCGGACTTAAACTTGTAGTACTTGGGCCTTTGATTGATAAGACGGCTTGGGGCGAGGAAGACCCGATGCCGACAAACTTATTGGTTGCGTCAACAAAGAAGGTATCAGAGATACTCGCCGCGATCCCTGAAGAACTCGCTATCTCAAAGAAAGTCTCCGGAGTAGTATCGCCAAAGCCGAAGCGGCCTAAGGAAGTGGAGGCAAACTTGAAGCGGGTGGTAGAGTTATCTTGAAACTCAACGTCATTGTTGAAGAGCCAGTTGCCGGTCACTGTTTCATCCTGGGATAAAGAAGCTGGGCCGCCGGCTCCCCAATCTAATCTTATGGTCACATCTTCAGTCCCGGAAGCGGTTAAGGCAAAGTGGGAGGGGTCGAAAGAGAGAGAGACAACAAAGGTATCTTGAAAGACACTGGTTTCTTTGACTTCAATCCCAGCGCCACCAGCACCACTATTATCCGCCGCACAATCCCAGTCATTAGCCGCAGTCTTCTTAAGAATCTGACCATTAGAGCAAAGAAGACCGTCGGGTCTGATTTCACCTAAGAAAGAGAGGTCACCTGAGATTGAGGCCGTGCCCGAGATTGAAGCGGTGCCCCCAACCTCTAAGACCGTATCAATCGCTCCCCCAGAAAGGATGCCGACTCTCTGATTAGAGGCATCCACAAACAAAGTGTTAGAGATGGAAGCCACGATCCCTGATGAAGAAGCAATCTCAAAGAAAGTCTCCGGAGAAGTATCGCCAAAGCCGAATCTACCTAATGAGGTCGAGGCAAACTTGAAACGGGTCGTTGAGTTATCTTGAAACTCAACGTCATTATTGAAGAGCCAGTTACCAGAGACAGTTTCATCCTGGGAGAGCGAAGCTGGGCCGCCGGCTCCCCAGTCTAATCTTATGGTCACATCTTCAGTCCCGGAAGCGG
>ERZ1292623.375-Hain-H51-01um-R1-375-length-48837-cov-69_pt1 | contig 48837 bp, 66 predicted proteins | sample MGYA00564398_ERZ1292623 | MGnify/ENA primary metagenome ERZ1292623 (study PRJEB36523, sample SAMEA6512633) | groundwater metagenome | collected 2019-01-07 | study: AquaDiva: Metagenomics assemblies of 32 groundwater samples
TGAGTACACGAAATTATAGGGTTAGTACCCCATGCAAGAATATTAGGATACTACAGTGTTAAAAAGTTAGTAAGGAGCTGGAAAAGCCGTAGCAGTTATTGTGTCTCCCAACGCCCCAGTTAAAGAATCTGAAGGAATTGTAAGATTAAAGTCTATGCGTAAACTATCTTGAGAATTTTCGTAATGAAAAAATGTACAGAAAAGAGTGGAGGTTGTGTTAACATTATAAAACAAGTTTAAAGGAAGACCATCAGTTCCACCAGTTGAATTACGACAGCTACCCGATTCAGCATTCGAAACATTCCATTTATATGAAGGTCCAGTCCCACTAATCATCTGTGCAGCGGTTTTTGTCCCACTTAAATTCAAAGTAAGATTGGTATTACCATTATTTTGAATTCTCAACCCCCCAGCATTTTGAAGAGTCCAATTACCATTAGTAACATTATTTGTCTCAAAGGTATTTAATCCTGCAGAAGAAGAGCCCAAGTTTACTCTTCCAGAACCCCAATTTATTTGAGAAGTTGTAAAAGTTACAGTAGCATCCGATTCGACAGTCAAATTTGCCTCTCCAAGAGAAGTAGCATAACCAGAAAGAGTACCGAACAAAGTTCTAGCAGACAAATAAAAAAGACCTAAAGAAAAGAGAGAAGTAAAAACTAAAATAACCGACAACATAATAAAAAAAATTGAACTCCTATTTCTCATAATCTATTAATAATTAAGCGGTTTTTAATAATTCCTTTAAAATTAAGCATTCCAATATAATTAGCAAAGTTTAAAAACAACCATTAGAAAAACAATACATGAACAAAGGAAGAAAAACAACCGGTGGAAAGTACCACAGAAATAGAAAAAAAAGACTTCATGAATATAAATCCCAAGAGAATAAAACCTCTCTGGGAGAGACAAAAAGCAAAATAACAAGAACCAAAGGAGGTCATAAGAGAGTTATTTTGTTAAAATCAAACAAAGCAAATCTTGTAAGTGGCAAAAAGACAGAACAAGTAGAGATAAAAAACGTACTTCAAACCCCTCAAGATATCTTCTTAGCAAGACAAAACAGATTAATTAAAGGAGCAGTAATTGAGACCTCAAAGGGAAAAGCGAAAATCACAAACAGACCGTCAAGAGAAGGCGTAATAAATGCAATTCTTATAGAATAGACTTTAAAAACAAAGGTTTATAAACTAAGTCCTTCGCAACAGTATATAAACTTTTCGTCCAATGAATTTTGTAAAAAGATGTCCAGAATGCAATAGTATAAATCTTACACATGATGACCAAAAAGGAGAAATCATCTGTGGCGATTGTGGTCTTATTGTAGAGGATAAAATGGTGGACACGGGTCAAGATGTAGGTGGCCAATTTGACAAGTCAGAAAAGAAAGGAAGGGGCGGAGCACCAATATCAAGGCAGAAATTTGATCAAGGCCTAACAACAAATATAGGTGAAATATCAGATATATACAAGTTAGAAGCTGGCCAAACAAGAAAATTCTTAAGACTAAAGAAATGGCAAGAAAGAGTTTCAACATCAATCGAAAGAAATCTTAGACTTGCAATGGCCGAATTAAGAAGAGTATCTTCATTTCTAACCTTGCCTTCAGTAGTCCGAGACGAAGCATCAAGAGTATACCAATTTGTTCTTCAAAGGGGCCTTGTAAGAGGCAGAAGCATGGAATCAGTCATAGCAGCTTGTATATACGCTGCTTGTAGGTCTTATAATATCCCAAGAACATTAGATGAAATAGCAAACGCATCAGATGTTGCAAGAAAAGAAATAGGAAGAACATATAGATTTGTAATAAGAAAATTAGGAATAAAAGTAAAACCCTCATCTCCAAAAGACTATATCTCAAGATTCTCATCCATTTTACACCTAAGTCCGCATGCACAAAACGAAGCAATAAAAATATTGAAAAAGGCAGATATTTCAGAATTAACTTCTGGAAGAGGTCCAGCAGGAATAGCAGCAGCAGCATTATACGTTTCAGCCCTAATTAACGATGAAAAAAAGACACAAAGAGAAGTTGCAGATGTTGCAGGAATAACAGAAGTCACAATAAGAAACAGGTACAAGGAATTAATAGACCGTTTAGGAATAGAAGATAAGCTCAAATTAAAAGAAGTTGAAAACAAAGCAGCAAAACAAATTTCTCAAATTAAATAATTTAGTTGCTACTCAAAAAAATAACAAAACAGCCAAAGAGATTATAAACGTTGATAGATTTCCAAATCTATGAGAAAAAGATTATTGAGCCTATTATTTGGAGCAACTACAATGCTACCAAGTTGCACAACAACACCTTATCTAAAAAATGAAGCGGCTCTGCATGTAGTGCAAGGAGAAAATCTTACAAATTATGATAGCAAGCACAGAGGCTATGTATTAAAACACAACGGCTTAGACTTATTGATAGAAGAATCTCCTTTAGCAACACAAGACGAGTGGAATTTCTTGGGTAAACCCTTAAATGATGTTGAAGATACATGGAGAGTCTTTGATAATACTGCAGGAAAATGGAGTCTGCAAATAGAGGCAGTTTACACATTACCAGCTTACAAAATTAAAGAGACAATAGAAGTAAAAGAAGGAGGAAATATAGTAAAAAAAGAGATTGAAAGAAATGCTAGAGAAATTGAATATGTAAGTAGAAGAGCAAAAAGAACAGGAGAAAAAACAGAGGAAACAGAAGATGTAAGAGTAATAACTCATAATGATTGGGAATATAGCATCCCCAGAGTATGGTTAGACACAGATAATAATCCAAATACTCCAGAAGTAGAGCATTTAAAGCCATATGTTAAAAATAAAGATGGAACAATAGTGAGATTACTAATTCCCCATATAGGCTCAAAAGTAAAGATAAATGAAAGAGATGGAAGAATTGCTGTTGCTAGTGATGAAATACACTTCTTGAATAAAGTGAGGTTAGAAGACTATATGTTAAGAGGCCTAAGTGTTGTACCCGGTACAAAGCCTAAAGATGAAGCTATAGCTAAATAATTTATCTGACAATTACTTCACCATTAGAGTTAATAAAATCTCTCAAGTTAATTCCCTTGATTATTTGGTCTAGTGTAATTTTATTCATTAGATTATAAGCATCTGTTCCAAATATTTCATTAACTTCTCCCTCCGCATCCGGATTATCAAGAATTATTCCATTATGCTCTATCCTTCCAATAGTAATGCTTTTTTCAACCAAAAATCTTCCTTCAAGAATTATTTCATTATTAAAAATAAGAAAACGAGTTGGTTTACCATTTAGAGTCAAATGATTTCTTACACTTGGTCTATATCCTACTTCCAAACCGATAATTCGGTCTTCAGAGCTTGAAGATTCAGAATTAGAAGTTGTTTCAGTCTGCGTCTTAACAACAAGAGTTGTAGAACCAGATATCACCGTCTTATCAATTGAATTAATAAATGCCTTTTCAAAAGCACGAGCCTTCCAGAATAATATCTCTGCTTTGTAATAATCAAAAGCAGGTTTTAGACCATCAAGTTCAGTAACTAAAGAACCAACATTAGTTTTATCAGCTTTATCGACTTTTGGTTTTATCTCATTCAATTTATCATCCAAGTCTTCAGATGAAACGAATTTTTCATTACCCTTCAAATATCCTTTCTGTATCTGCTCTACTTCGCTCAAAGTCTTATCTTGTAATCCTACATTAATATCGGTTATAGTCTTATCAAGACTATTCTTGTCAAGCCAACAGGTTAATCTCTCGCTTCCACAATTTCCAACCTTTACAAAACGAGAAGGTTCTGTCTTGCTTCCAGGATTAGAAGTAGCACAAACTCTTACGATGCCTCTATTGTATATTGCAGGATTAAGTGCCTCTTCACCAACACTTTGTAAATTAGGATTAAGCAAAGCAGAAGGATTTACACTTCCAGATATACATCCAATCTCTGTAGTTATATCTGTTCTAGTTAATTCATCAGAGACTATAGAATCTCTAACATAATTTATAGCAAAACTCGAGGATACTTGTTTGAATCCACATTCTTCTTTATCATTTATTCTAACACATAATTGTCTATATCCTTTTGGAGCAGTAAAGTCCTTACTTTCAGTAGCATACTGTCCACGAGTAGCAAACCCGTTAGCAACAACAAGTATAGGATTAGTCGCGTACTGTGAACTCAAAGGTGGGTCTTTCAAATAAACACTATATGAAACTCCTCTTTCCTTTCCTGCAAATATATGATAAAACACCTTATACTGTGAAGTAGCTGGAATAGTCGCATCTGTATAATCTATAGCACTATACCAAGCATGGAACTGTGGAGGTGATTCCGGTTCAATCAAAGTCTCAAAACTATTAGGAACTTTAGCAGAAACAAAAGCCCTACATATTTCTGTTCCAGCCTCCTCAACACTTCTCACCTTAAATGCATCAAAAGAATTAACTGCATAACTTTGAGTAAAGTAATTTACAGAATCTTGAGCATTCTGCCATGAACTTTGAACAGTCAGGTATTCTCCTCCACCCCTAACCTGTCCTTGTCCACCATTATAAACTGACTCAACAAGTTTAGGCAACAATGTCTTAGCTAGAGGAGCAGCCTGTCTCCAGAAAAATTCACACATATAAACAGAAGTAACCTGGTCACATATTCCAACATATTTACCAGTTTCGATAGCTTCTTGTAAGCATGCTTGATGAGATTTCAAAACAGATAAGTATCCATCGATTCCTGCCTTTATTCCAGTTAGACAAACAGGAATAACAACACCTTCTTTATAATTCGGTAAACAAAGCAAAGCCGAACCCACGATACCAGATTGAATTACATCCGAAACATAATATTCTCCTCCAAAATTACATCTTGAAGCAGGACATATTACGGGGTCGCAAACATTGAATAATATCTTACACTCCTCGGGACTCATATAATCTTGACACTGGCTTCCAGGAAGTAAAGAAGCAGACCTTCCAACCTCAATAATATTTCCCTCTATGGTAACTGTACCCTTACCATAATTTTCTGAAGCCACTTTAAGTGCAGATATGGCTCTTGAAACAATTCTTCTAGAATCATCTTCAGTTAATCCAGGGAAATTAGAGAATGATTGTCCCGTATAAATATCAAATCTAATACATTCATCATCTCCATAATTAGGAGAATGGAATCCAATACTTCCATCAGCCATTACATTACATACAAAGAATGAAGAAGGTCTCCCATTTTCTTCAAAAGACTTCGTTCTTCCAAGTATAGGCAAAGCCTGTGAAGTTGCAGCATAAAATCCCCTATTCGAATCAAAAGGTACTATAGCCGGATATCCTTTGTAAGGTTCAGTTTCAAAGTATCTAACTTTGCTCTGTCCCGGAGCAAACTTATTATTATAACTTCTAGAATCCCTTACTTCAAATCTTGAAAATTTATTTTTAACATCAGTAGCTTCTGTAGGACCAGAACTGCCAACAGCTCCAGAAGAAACAGCGAAACTATTCCCATTTTGACTTAAAGGATAAACCTTATCAGGAACCATCTTCCCACCAGTCTCCTCTTTTAAAACAAAAAGATATGGCTTAGAGTTATAATAAACAACTTGTGCATTTTTACCTTCCAATCCAACCAAACCAAAATCATCAGCATCCATTCTACCACCATAATATTCTCCAACAATAGACTTTTCATTTTCTGCAACAAAAACAGGAGCATTTCCTAAATTAGTTCCAGCAGATGCACTCTGCAAGTTCTTTATATCTGAGTCATACTTCAATCTCTCACTTATTGAATATCCAATAGTATCTAATTGTGCAACGGCAACATCGTTACCAACCTGACTACCACCATTATCCATAGCCTTACAATTAAAGTAAATATCCCTCAATTGAGTATATGAGTAAGAATCAACATTATATCCAGTAGGAAATAAAGAACCAACATTAGTATAACTTGTAGAAGCACCCAAACTCTTAGAGCCAAGAGGTTTACTACCACAATCAGTCTTTATTCTCTGAATTAACGCTTCCTTAGCTTCCTTTTCCTTAAAACTTGTTCCAGAAAATGTCCCATCACGATTTTTATATTTATTTCTATCTTCTATTTCTTTAGTGACATTATTTGTCTCGCCTATAGCTTGAATACGAGCATTAACATCTTTTCCAATATCAACAGCATTATCATTATAACATTGAGTCAAAGAATCATATCTTTCAGAATTGACTATGTCCTGACAACGTTTAGTCCAGCCATTCTCTCCAGTCATAACACTTCTGCGAGCAAGTGCCTCACCGCTTAATCCAGTAAAAAAATTCTTAACTGTAAGAACACCAGCAGTAGCAAAACAAGCAGCCTTCAATCCAGTTACGGTGTCTCCCAGTTTATTTGAAATAGACTCCCAAGTCTTTATAGTTTCATTCAAATTGTTTATTCTCTTCTGCGCCTTTTCAGGAGTAAGTTCAATAGCTCTTTTTTCTATTCCAACACCAACGGTAAAGTTAGTCACAGTTCCGCTTCTCGTAACAGGAGAAATCCTGAGTTTAACATAATCCTCAAAATCAATAGAATTTACTCTAAGAGAAACACCACAAGGAGTAACAACTGTAGGAGAATTCAGTCTAACAGTTCCACTGAAAGGATTAATGCCTCTTGAATTAGAGTTACAAGTAGTTTCAATTTGAACACTTTCAGAGTCAATGACTTTCAAAACAGTAAGCTTACCAGGAGAAAATTCTTTAGTCTCTCCATAATTAACTTCTTGTTCAGCTCCAGTTCCCCAAGAAATTCTCGCATTAGACTTCTTACCCCCGGGAGTAATATCAATCAACTTTATCAAATGATCTCCATTATCTGTCCGAACACTCGTTATCCCAAGAGAACTATCTTTAATATATAATTCATTCAAATAACGAGTAAATTTATCTCTATTTTTACCATCTAAATAAGAATTAAGATATTTTTCTATTAATCTATCAGCAGTAATTTTTTTATCATATTTATATGCGAGTTCGGTAGCCGCACTTAAAGCAACTTCCCCATATTCTTCTCCAATGCCTTGTTGATTTCTCAAATTACCATAATCATCAGCTAAAGATTCATAATACCCAGTAGCATTAGAAATATATTCTTCATACTCTGCAAAAGTAGCTTCATGAAGAATAACCTTTGATACAGGTCTCAAGTAATCATAAGATACTGGCTTCTCAATACCTTCAAGAAGATAAGATTTTTCATCAATTATCTTAGCTATTTTATATTCTTTAGATTTATCAACCATAAATTTTGAATCAACCCTATAAACACTATCTCCAGCAACAAATTTATTCGGAGTAATAGTCAAGGGATTAATTTTTTGAGAACCGCAATTTAACTCTACAGAATCTTTACTAATTTCTCCAACAACACATTTATTATTCAAAAATCTGCTTCCCTTATACAAATCAAGAATATCCTCATCAACTTGCACTCGAGCAATATAAGATGGAGATACAAAATCACTATAACTAAATTGTAATGCAGTCTGACAATAACTTCCAGGTAAATAAACAGAATTAGGCTGTGGTCTATTCTTCTGTAAAACTAATTCAGAATACTTAACATCTCCAGAATAAAGTTCAACTCTCAAAGAATCATTTGACTCCGTATCTTTAACCCTAACCGACATCTTCCCACCAAACAAAATCTGCCTATTCTTAGCAACTTCCCACTCATCATCATTTGTTTCTTTCAAAAGAAGTTCAGTAGCTCCAATACCAACAGCATTTCCAGAATAATAATCTATGCTTGCACTTAAAGTAAAGTTAAAGAATTCAGGAACAGTATTTTCATCAGGATTTCTCTTTAAAACTACAACAACATAACCTATATTGCTTTCTAAAGGAGTCCCTAGCAACGAATTCGTAGTCCTTAAAGCAGCATTAGCAGGATGAAATCCAACACCTGCAACATATTCAGGATATCTTCCATTGAATCTAATATTACGTATCTGTTTAATATCAATAGCAGGATTAACTTGCAACAAATCAAGCTGACAAAATACCGGAACATTCTGTTCTGCAAGCAAATCACTTCTCACAACAGCAGGCTGACATCCAATAGGAGAAACCTGAACAAGAATATCTTGGTTAGCATAACATTCTTCCCTATTAGATATAACAGGCCAATAAGTATTTGCGTTAGAACCATAATAACTTGAAAAGCTACTTCCATAATTGACAAAACTTGCAGTTCCTGTTCTGCTTCCAGAAAAACTATTACCAGAACCAACTACTTGTGCACTTGCAAAAAAAGTAAGAACAAAAATAAAAACAATAGGTAAAATAAATTTCTTCATACGAATTCAACCTCCAATCCAAGAAGACTAAACGCTTCATAATTATATTGTAACTGTTCTAATGAGTTAGGTGTAGGAAGCTCACTAACATCTATAGCTATATCTCCATTTTCGAGATCACTTGCCAATATATAATAATCTTCTAATTTTCCCCCTCCACGAAGAGCGTAATCTATCTTAGTAGATGGAATTTCTATATCCACGCACTCTTCTTTCGTACTCCCAAAGAATCCTGCAACTCCACCCCTACTAACTGTAAAACACTCAGTCTTTCTAGTAGCAGGAATTACAACATTTGAATTGCCATAAACAAAAGCTTCTATTTTGTAAAGTCCTTCTTTCAATTGAACAATAGAAGACTCAGGAAGTATTGCGCTTACCGAAGAACCATCATCTCCGACAAAATGAACAATAGCTGTAGAATTCTTAACAACCTGTCCTCCAAGTCTAACCTGAACATTAACAGAATGTTCTTTCTCAAGAACAATTTCTGCGAAGCTTTCAGAATTAGAAGAAAACAGAACTTTGGAGTCAGCATACCCAGAAGCACTTGCAACTAATTCTCCATTAACACAAGCAGGAATATCAGATTTAAGAACGGCTCCTTCAGAAGATAAAGTAGTCTGTCCCAAATTACATACACTATCAAAACACCTGTAAGATACATTTGCAGAAATAGGGTTCAAGTAAGTGTCATAAGTATTTACAACAATTTCATTTTCTGCAAACGAGCAAACATCAACATCTTCAGTCTCAGGAACAAATTCTCCAGTATCAGTCGAGGTAACAAGATTATTATCTATATCGACTACCATAGGGAACTGGAAAGCATCCACCCCATTCCCAACTTGAACAAGAACAGGGAATCTTAAATCATAAACAAAATGGTAAGGAACGTAACAAAAGCCCATTATCCCAAGGCCTTCTTGCGTTCCTACGGGCTCTGCAACCATAATGGCCTGAGTAGCTGGAGTAACTTCTATTTTACTTGGAAATGCCTCTGGTAAATAAATCAAATTAACTGGTTCATCTATTCCAATATTTTGAGTAAAGTATCTTTCTTTAGAAGAACCCTCAGAAAATCCTATTGAAGCAATATTCGCACTCAATCCTTCTTGTATTTCAGAAACAACTTCATTAGTATTCCATATTTTAGGACTGCATTGAATCTCAACACCATCAACAGGAGCATATGATTGTAAAACGTCTAAAGCATAATTCTCGAAAAACAGAGAACTCCTCTCCCCATTATATATAGAAACAGCATCAGTGTAAAGTTTCAAAATTCTACTATCAACAACTACATCATGAGTGGTCTTTCTTGCAGAATCATCTTCAAGAGAAACAGTTAATGGTGCATTTAAAGAAACAGATACAGCACCCTCATCAATAGAAACATCTGCATTAGCCCCTCCTTTTTCAATAATAAATCCTTGTGCATAAAAATCAGAGAAATCACAATCATTTATTCTAGATTCTATAAATAAAGCAAGCTCATTCTCCATATCACTGACAGTAGGAATATTTTCAATAATTAAATTATTTCCAGAAATACCGTACCAATAAGGTATCTTGAATCCCAAAAAGTTAAGATGTGAAGAAAAAGGACTAAAATCACTTGCATAACTTAACTCTCCAATATCTATTCTGCCTCCTTGAGATTGTAAAATACTTAACCCATTAGAGGTTTCTTGAGAGATGCACTCACTATATCTAGAATAGACAGGTTCAAGAGAGGGATGAATATCCGATCCAAATAAACTCCCTCTAAAAGCAAAAGCAAGAACTATGGCTCCAATAATAAATATTGCAACAATTACAAAAACAGTGACCTGACCCCTATTATCTATTTTAATCATTTTTTATCTCCTTTGTTAACTTTATCCTTAACAAGTTCGATAAGAGCAGAATTAATATCTTTATCTATACTATCTTTAAATTTCTCCCATAACTTTTCGTCCTCAATTAAAAGCAGATACTTTTTCACGTAGAATTTCCTCTTTGTAAAATTTTCATATCAAAACCTCAAACAAAATAAATAAAAAGCAAGTATATAAAGATTATTAGTAAGTCAGTAAGTTAGTAACTTACTTAGTAAGTGAGAAACCATAAAATCTAGCTAATAAAAAATCCAAAAACAAGATTAACCTAATACGGAGACCTAACTTTCAAACCATCAATCTTCTCAAAATCTTTTAAATTTCTCGTTAATAATTCAGATTTATTAATAATTGCAGTTGCAGCGATAATAGAATCAGGCATATCTGTTCCATAAATTCTTGATAAATCCCCTGCTTTAAGAGCAACGATATTGTCGACAGGTATTTTATTTAATCCATTAAGCATGTTAATCACAAGAGATCTGACATTATTATCAGAACAACTTTTACCTTTAATTAATTCCGTTTCAGTAATAGCGGAGAAAAGAACGTTTTGAGGATTAAAAGATAATTTATTAAAAAACTCTAAAGCGGGAGGGTAACTACGAAGATGATCTATAAAAATACTTGAATCGATAACTACCAATTCAATTTTTTCTCTCTCTTTTTCCACTCAGACCTCACCCTCTTTTGATATTCTTCACCCGTTTCTTTTATACCTTTCCACGCACCAGCAGCAGCCATAATTGGATTTATATCAGATTTAGTTATTGTAATTTTATCGCCCTCTATCAAAATAGTCACTTCATCTCCTTCCTTAAGCCCAGCTACTCTTCTTACATCCTTAGGTAGAGTTATTTGATAATTCCTTGTTATCTTTGATATGCCCATATTATTACTAAAGTTATTTAGCTATTTTTACTAGAATAATCTAGTATTTAAAACTTCCTAAAAGAAAAATGAACCTAAATCAAAAAATCGATGCACCACCACGCCTTAAAAACTTCAATTCGTTTAGTGAGAATTGAATGGATTAGAAAATAGAAATTTTCTAAAGGTGTGGTTTGATTGGTGCTCGATTTTTGGATGCAAGAAACTTCTTCCAGAAGAGAAGTTTCTGCACAGAAGTTTGTCTTTGTAAACAAACTTCTTGTGATCGAAGTGCCGACCACATCTTAAAAACTTCAATTCGTTGAGTGAGAATTGAAGGGTTAGAGAATCCAAATTCTCTAAAGATGTGGTTTCATCAAAATTCTAAGAATTTTGAATGTGCTCAAAAACATAAGTTTTTGACATAGGGAGGCACTGTCGACATAAAGAAGTTTTCAAAGACTCACAAATCGCTAATCTTCTTCACTTTCTCCCCATCAAAAATAATTTTATTTGAATAATTACTCCTTAAAATAGAAAGAATATCTTTTTCTACCTTTCCAGATATAAAAAACCCTAAAAAGTAAGGATTTTTAAGCAAGTCATTTTCCTTCCTTCCAACTATTTCAGGTGCCTTATCTTGCAAATAACAACCCAAAGCATCTTCTTCAGATCCAGGATATTTTAAAAAATGTTTTTTGAGAACGCGCCTAATTATCTTAAACAACACCTTCTCATTAGAATAATTTTCTATAAATTCAAATAACTCTTTTTCAATCTTCCAATATTCTAAAAATTTTCTAACTTCTCCCTTATAATCTTTATTATAATATTTATTTATTGTTGCCCGAGTAATTTCATTTGTATTTGCAAGTCTCTCCAAATATTCCCTATCCTTTAAGTACCAATAATCTACTATATTTCTAACTGCTTGAAAATTTACAGAATTATTGTAATATTCAAGTTCTTTAAGAAATTTGATATCAAAAATAAGATTGTATTTCCAATAATAAGAACTAAAATAAACAAAACCAAGACTGTAATAGATACAATTATCTAATCTAAGTAATTTTTCTATATAAGGGGCTTTTCGAAGAGACTGATGAACATTAGGTAGTTTAAGTTTTCCGTCAGTTAACACTTTATGAAATACTTTTTTATCATGAATCGCATGAACAATAATAGGACTCCCATGAACATTGACGAAAGAAGCCATAAGTTTCTTTCGCTCATTCATCTGTTTCTCAACAGAAGGCTCTTGATTCTTGAAAGGATTTGACACCATCAATTCATAAAGATAATTCCAATTTATTAATTTATTTAAAAATAATGGCTCCAGGCAGAATCGAACTGCCGACTCCTCCACGTCAAAGAGGCGTCTTGGACCACTAGACTATGGAGCCGATTTAAATGGCAAATTAATATCTCTATAAAAAACTATTGGCAAACCTTTTAAACAAAATCATCCTTAATATTTCATGTTTAGTAAAAAGAAAAAGGGAGAAGACCATAAATTTTGTCCATCTTGTGGCACAAAACTCTCCTTAAAAGACACTTACTGCATAAGATGTGGATATTCTTTCCAAGCAAGAGTAGAAAAAAATAAAGGTTCAAAAAAGAAAAACTTTCTAATAGTTGTAATCTTACTTGTAATAGCTTACTTTGGATTGAGATATACAAACAACCAAACAATAATTCCTACATCATTCGCAGACGCAATCAGGACATTTTTACCTTAAGTAACAAAGTTTAAAAACCAACATTTCTGAGGTCTTACAGCATACTCTCGAGCCACCTGGCCGGCAAGAGACTAGCTATTTGTGCCAAGCACATTAATCTGCCAGAATAGAAACAAATGAAATTGCCTGAAAAAACAAACAGATATTGCCCTTACTGTCGTAAGCAAACTTCTCAAAAAGTAGCTGTTGCTAAACAAAGGTCCCGTTCTTCAACACATCCCCTATCAAGAGGTTCAGACTTTAGAGTAAAATCAAGAGGATTCAAATCAGGATTCGGAAACCAGGGGCGTTACTCAAGACCTCCTCCAAAGAATCAGAAGATGAAAACAAAACAGACAAAAAGACTTACAGTAATGTACACATGTACAGTATGCAATAAGTCAAAAGGAATTCAAAAAGGAATAAGAGTATCTAAAATCCAGATAGGAGAGAAAATATCTAAGTAACATGGCAGAAAAAACTAAAAAGATAATAAGAAAAAAATTCTTCGATGTATCTGTTCCACTGACAGCTTCAAAAGTGAAACTCTATGCCACAGATGAAAGTGAACTAAATGGAAAAATAATCAAAATAGATATGACCAAGAATCTTAAAGGTAAAAATGTAGAGTTAAACGCGAAGGTAATATTAAAAGATGGAAAGACAGAAAGCGAAATAATAAGCATGATTCTTTTGCCAAGCTTCATAAGAAGAACAATGAGAAGAGGAATAGACTATGTCGAGGACTCATTCAAAACATCTTGCAAAGATGCAGAACTCCTAATTAAGCCATTTATGATAACTAGAAACCATGTATCTAGAAAAATTAGAAAAGAAATAAGAAATAGTGCAAGAAAATTCTTGGAAAGTCGGGCAAGAATAAAAACTTCAATAGAACTATTCTCTGAAATAATGACTAATAAACTACAAAAAGCAGTCTCTCTTAAAGTAAAGAAAATATATCCTCTGGCATTTTGTGAAATTCGCTGGATAGAAATAATTGGTCCCCCGATAAAAACCAAAGAGACTCAAGAGATAAAAGAGCAAGAAGCAGACAACACAGAATAAAATGCAAACAAAAGCCTTTTAAGATATCATTTTCTAGAAGTTTTACCGCCTCTGTAGCTCAATGGTTAGAGCAATAGTTTTGTAAACTATAGGTTGGGGGTTCAATTCCCTCCAGAGGCTTTGAGATTTTTCTAAATCCCAGTAGGGGATGTGAACCGTCTAGTCTTGTATGGAAAAACCATGCAAAGAGAGGCGAGATCAATAATAAAGTGTAAAGGGTGCGGCTGCATAATTGCAGTCACAGTTTGCCCAGTTTGTCACGACAATAATTCTTCATATTTAATTAAATGTAAGAGAGAAGGGGGTTTAGCACTTCCCTGCATACGCTTCAGCCCGAAGCAGCAGCTGCTACGAGAGCTGTGGGTGGCTTGCAGGTTTAGGACTAAATTGAATTCTGTTATTACGCAGGAGGGCGTTAGAGTGTAATTTTGTCTTCTTTTTTGGATTGGAATAGAAATCTAGTCTTAGAAAAGAAAGCGAAAAAACATGAGCGTAAATGAACGAAATGAACGCTAAAACTACTTCTAAAAGATCAGAGCAGGAAAAGCTTCTGCTTGTGCGGAGAGGTGCGTAATACAATGTTTAGGGACGCATATACTTACAAGAGAAAGAAGGAAAAACCGAACAGTTTGAGAGATCAACCAACAATAAGTTTTAGGTGTGATCTTGATGGCGAAACTCTAGGCTACTTGAAAAGTCTGAAGCGTGGAAAAGCTCGCTCTCAATTTATCAATCAGGCCATAATCATGAAACATTTTCATGACAAGTATCACAAAGGCTTTCTTTTGCAAATGATGCAGCATAACTTTTACCAATGCAAGCATTTGCTGCGACAAATTGGATCTGCTTTTAGTGAACTGCAAAACAGGGAAGCGAATTCTAAGGGACTAAACACAAAGGAGCAAGCACCCTATGCCAAAAAATGAGGCCGTGCGAAATTTGCGGAGAAATAAGCGTGATCTGCAACAAGATAGAAGGCCAACCAAGAAACACAGCTCGCCTGTTTCTCTGCCAGAGTTGCAGAAAGATAAAACCTCTGTTGGAAGTGCCGAAGTTCAGACAGCGAGTAAAGAATTTCACGACGCAGGAGATCGAACACATCCCGTACAACAGAATGACGCAGATCGTAATAATGAAGGAGCTACGAGTTTTATGGAAACTTACCAAAAATTGAAGTGTGTTTATTGTGGCTACGAGCTAGCTAGTAAAGCAAAAAGGCCTAAGTGTTACAAATGTGGTCGTCGTAGATTCAATAAAATTTCTGAATTCAGTGTTATTAAAAATTACAATTTGAAAGGGGGTGTGAACATGGCTAAAGAAACTGAAGCTAAAAAGTCTGAAGAGGAAAAGAAAGAAGTTCAGACAGAAGAAGCGGACGAACTAGATACTTTGTTTGATTAACAATGAACTACAAAGAATTCGCTGCTCAATTCAGAGCAGAGAAAAAAGGTACAGGCGTAAAAGCAGATATAACGACGATAAACAAGGCATGGAAAGAATTTCAGGAGAAAGAAAAAAGTGCTGTTGAAGAAAAGATTGAAGTTGTGCCACAAGCAACTGAAATATTGCAACAACAACCTGTTACGGCTCAATCAGAAGAAAAAACAGTAGAAGTTAAGCCTGAAGAAAACTTAGACAGAGAGAAAATGTATACTGCTGTTGCTGATAGTGTGCATCAAGCTCTCGCAGGAATTGTAAGCTTATCTACAAACAAAGAAGTGCAGATAAACGAAAAACAGATTGAAAAGTTAAACACTTCAGGAGTTTTGCTTTTGAAAAAATACGACGTGAACGGCAAGCTCTTGGAATATAGCCCTGAAATTGCATACTGCTTGACACTTGCAGATATCGGGACACAAGTTTACTTAGAGTTGAGAAAGAAAAAGACCGTGCAGCAAAAACAAGAAGTAAAGCTTCCAGAGCCTGCAACCAACTCAAAGCAAGACGTGAACAGTTTTAACAAGCTCATTGAGAAAGCATGAAAGAAGAGTTTAAAGAAAAAGTCTTAGAAACTATTGAGCAGATTCTGGGAAATTTGGGTGGTGAAATGCTTTACTTAGTTATTAGGCCTATTGTAAGTCTTGCAAAACCAGAGCTTGAAAGAATACTAGAAGAGAAACCTGAAGAAGTTTACAGGTGGCTTGCAAATGTAAAAGAAAAAATCAACGAAGCACTAGCTATTTACGACGGTGGAAAGTGAAACAAGACTGTTATTCAAGTGTAAGATTAAAGACTTCAAGAAATGTTATCAAGCGTATCTTAACGTCTTTGGAAAAGATGCGACTTTAGCGGAGATATTCAAGGAATTTGAAAACAATAGTTTGCAAATGCGGAAATAGAATAGCGGTTCATGAAAGAAACATCAAAGCCCTCAAATGCTCAAAATGCAGCCTAAGCTTTGTTAATATTTTTTGTGGGCGGCGTGGCGAAGCATTGAGGGGGAAAGAAGAGATTGTAGAGAGAGGATTGCATGAAAATTGAATCAAACCTAAGAATATTCATAACTGGAAAAACACAGAGCGGAAAGAGTTACCTAGCAAAGCACATCTTGCAGCAATTCAATAACAGAGTTATTTACGATATCAAAAGAGAGTATTCTGCTCTCGGTTTGGTTGTTAGAACTTTCAAGGAATTTGACAAAGCAATAAAAGGCGGCTGCAATAAGGTGGTTTATCAGCCAGAGGATCTAAGCCAAGAACATTTTAATGAAGTCTGTGGATACATTTATAGCAATCTAAAGAACATCATGTTTTGCGTCGATGAAGTGCATAATTTCTGTACAAAATCCTTTATTCCTTTTGAATTTAAGAAATTAATTACTATTACACAAGGAGATCCTTACCGTATTGGTGTTATTTCAATCACGCAGAGGCCTGCAAACACGCATAACGATGTAATTAGCAATTCAAGCCTATATATCGCCTTTAAACTCAACCTAAGAAACGATATTAAGGCTGTAGAGGAAAGCACAGGCATACCCGAAGAACAGCTTAGAGAGCTACCCTATAGATGGTTCTTTGTTTACAACGATAGAAGTGAGAAAGAAACAATTACCAAACACAAACCTCTTTAACTATATAGTTTTCTCTAAAACATTTATAAAGCGCAAAGATCCTTATTTTTTATGACAGAGTACATAGGTTCAATCTGGGTAAACACTACAGGTTCAGGAACATACAAAAATATTTATTATGGATTTATAGATGTAGGCAGTTATCACGCACACGTTGTCGTTAGTGGCGGAGCTGTTCCTTATTGGAGAGATGTAAGCGGATTAAACCCTTTAGTAAAGGGCTGTGGTTCAGTTTACTTTGATTACAATTAATGGTACATCCTAGAACACCAGTTGAGTCTGGTCTTGAGTTTAGTGGAGAATTTTTTATAATCGTTGCAGCATTGCTTCTACAAAACGTTATCAATCAATTATTCCCATCACTACCTCTTTGTGTAAATATTATTTTAATCGTAGTCTTTCTTGGTGTTGGTGTTGTATTAAGAAGACACGCAACTAGGTTAAGCATTGAGTGGTGGGAAAAACATCGTGGCAATAGACCTAAATAATTATTTTGTAAGATAAGGCTCAACGTGAGGGTAGATCTTAATCACCCAATAAGCAATAACAATTACAGTAGGCAAGCTGTAGGCAATAAATCCTAAAAAGCAAGCAAAAGTATTTACTTGACAAGCAGCCGTTTCAAGACCTTGTTTTAAAAAATAACTTATAGTAAGTAAAACTCCTGAAGCAATAATTAATTTTAATGTCATCTTAAAAATTTGAAGAAAATACCTAATATTGTGATAATTGAACTTAACAGGCCTAGAACAGTATTAGTCCTACCTAAAATTCCCCAAATTCCTTTTTCTTGTTCAACTTTTTCTTCTCCCATTAAAAGAGAAGCGACAATCATAAAAATTAGTTGAATAAATATCATTAATAAAGATAAATTAATCAGAACTTTGAGATTGTAAACTAAACCTAAAGGTGCGAGAGGTATTGTGATAAACAGTAAAAATATAGATCCTCTAACTGCCTTCATTTTATAACCCTTTGAAATAAGATTTACAAAGAAAGCATACGCTCCTGTTATTATTGCTCCAAAAAGAAAAGAAACTAGCAGCATAACTATTCCTGCGAAATTATCAAACTTCGTTCCCAAATAAAAAGCAATTATAATCCCAAGAGAAATAAAAACCAGAATTAAGTTTAAAGCTAAAAGTCTGCTGATTGGTCTGTCATCATCTAATAAGTCTTTTATCGGATTTAGCCCTTTTACAGCGAGATCTGCTAAACTTCCTTCTTCATAATGTCTACTCATTTATTAGAAAACTTTTTCTTCCTTTATAATTGTTTAGAAAAGGGATTTTTAAATTAATTAGTTAAAGAAACTCTCTGCCATCTTGTTCCGTTAGTACAGAACACCAACATACCAGTATTATTTCTTGCAAAGCTTCCATTTACTGCAGCATTACAAGCAGGAAGAGCGCCAGCGTTTAATTTTATCAGCTTACCAACTGTTAGATTACCTGTTGCGTTTGTCGTTGGGGAGTTCAACAATAAAGTAGTTGGAGAATCGATGCTTAATGTTCCTGCACTAGGAGACCAAATGCGCTGTGCTATATCTCTAAAGACTAGAGCGAAATTTGAAAAGAAAGTCATATTTTTAGTTACTATTTCTGCAGAGAAGTTTTGAGTATAAATTATTCTTGCAGTTAGATTTTCAACAGTGAGATTTTGTGCAGTTACAGGCGGTACAACTGCATCCCCAAGAGTTATACTGTTTATAGAATACATTGTGGACGATATGGTATACGCAACAGCACAATCAAGCCCGAAACATCCACCAGTAAAGTTGCCCACTCCAGGATAATAAGCAGCATTATAAGTTCCAGTAACATAATTGTAGGCAGTTGAATTAGCTCCCGTTCCTATTCTGTATAAATTTCCTGCAGTCAAATTAACACCACCTGCATCACAAACATTAGCAGTCCAAGTAGAATTAACTATTGTAATGTTGGTTTTCCCATCGATAACTGTACAAAATGGTGCTGTATCTGTAGCATTTCTTGCAATGCTAACTAGAGTTCTGTTTACTTCTGGGACAAATAAAACGCCATCAACACTATTAGTATCATGAGCTCCACTACCGCTAAAACTAGCATTTGTTGCAATAGTTACGTCGGCAGAAACAAAATTTAATAGGAAAACAATACTTAGTGCCAGTAGTAAAAATCTCCCCTTCATAAAATTAATAGATTAAGCTGCTATATAAACCTTTCTTTAAATTTAGGATAACCGCTTAGACAAGAAAGCTATTGTGTAACAATTTATAAACAGTAACTTTCTTTATGAAATAACTTGAACACAATGGAAAAGAGAATTTTAAACTTGGGGTGTGGAAATGATATGTATGGCACTCATCGAATAGACGTATTCAAAACTCCTGCCACAACGGACGTCGGAGACCTTGACAAAAAGCTACCTTACCCAGATAATTATTTTGATGAGATTTATTGCAAATCAGTTCTTGAGCATATTAAAAATTTAGGGACTTTTTCAGATGAATGTTTTAGAATTTTAAAAAAAGGCGGAAAGGTTTGGATACGAACAGACTATGCAGGATTTGCATTACTTCACCTTTGGAAAAAACACGAGCACAACAAGGCATATGAAAAGTTATTTACAAATCAAGATCCTTTCGGGCATAAACAAACAGAAGAGGATAATGAAGTAGAAGATCATCACTATCATTTGTTCGTTGCAAGTCACCTGCGATATCTTTTTAGAAAATTCAAAAAACATGAATTCAATTACTTTTATGGTGGAAGCAATAAATTAAAAATCTTCGTCTATAAAATGCTACCAAAGCATACAGGCGCTTGCCATATTGAGATGACTGCTTGGAAATAAATGACTTTTGTCGATGTGTTAGCAAATAAGGATATTAGAGAGATTTTAGATATTTTGACCATTGTTAATTTTATGTGTATTCTAGGTTTTGTGTTTTGGTTTTTCTTTTTAAGAACAGGTATTGTAAGCTAAAAGTCCCTTTTTGACGCTGCGATTTATTACCAACCCTGCCTTTATTGTATTAAGAGGTACAAAAAAGACATGAAAGGAAAATCTTTACTGATGATTGCACTCGTTGCTGTTGTAGCAATGGCAGTTGTTATAAGAATCCCGCAAGCCAGAGCTTTGGTTTTCGGATCTAATTAATCAACCGTCTAAAAAAACACAATGGTAATGAGACAAAGATACTTAGATAGAATAACGTTCACTGCTAGCTCAATCTCAACGATTGACTTGCCTAGAGAGCATTGGGCTAAAAAGATTACACTTCTTTTAGATGGGCAATGCGACAGCGGTTCTTCAGTCTCACGTTCTACCTATAACCCTTTTGACATTATAACTCGTGTTGAAGTTATTGCAAACGGTTCACAAACCATAAAATCAATTTCTGGAAAGATGCTTTACTTGCAAAATATTCTAGAGCATGGCACTATTCCTTCACGAACTCAAACACCTTCAGGTACATCTTCAGCTAATCAAGCATTTGGTGGAGCTTTAACGCTTTACTTTGATAAGGACAAAGATTATATTGAGAGCTTGCTGCCTACTCATGTTTTGAGTTCATTGCAACTTAAAGTTACATGGGCTACTGCTGCAACTATTGACGCAGGAACAAGCTTTAACATTGATTCTTTGTATATCTATCCTCTTTTGACTGAAGAAATTAACAGAGGACAAAGCACTGCAAATATTGGAGTGTTAAAAGAAACTGAATTTGCTAAAACACTATCTGCTTCAGGTTGGACTGAAGTAGATCTACCTGTCGGCAATGTCTACGAAAGTATTACTGTTCTTGCACGAGATAACTCTGCAGCTTCAAATAGCATTATTTCAGAGTATGAAGTTGTAAAAGACGGCTTAGAGATTATCAGAAAGGCTAGATTCGATCAAAGCAGAGCAGAAGACATTGTAGATTATGCTCTAGAAGCTGCCAACCTGCCAACTGGCTTTACAGTCGTAGACTTTGATCTTGGTGGATCAGCGCCTATTGATACTAGAGGTTGGAGCAGCCTGAAATTAAGGCTTAATGTTTCTACAACTCCTACTAGCACCTCTGACGTTACAGTCGTAGCGGGCGAAATAATCAAGCCGCTAAAATAAGGTTCTAGATTTGGAGATAAAAAAATGGTATTCCCTTTAATCGCAGCGGCAGGAGCTTTTCTTGCATCACATGCAGGAGCAGTTACTTTAGCAGGTAGCGCAGTAGTTGGAGCAGGCTTTTTTGGATCTTCAGCAGGTAAAACTGTAGGCTCAAACATTAACACGATTCTTATTATTGCAGTCATAGCAATTTTCGCATTATTAATTCTGAAAAAGAAGGGAGTGTTGTAATGGCTTCTGTTAGTCAAGCACTTAAAACAGTCAAAAGCGCTGTACAGAAAGCAGTGCAGGCTACAAGCGCAGCTGCTCAAAGGGCTGTAAATGGAGTAGGTTCTGTTATTCAATCTGCAGGCCAACTTGTAGCAAAAACAGCTAGTAATGTCTCTGCAGCAGTCATTACAGGAGCTAAAACTGTCGGTTCAGCTGTTGCAAGCACGGCCTCTAAAGCATATAATGCAGTCGCAAGTGTTGTAAAAAGCGGTTCTAGCGCTGCTGTTGGATTTGTGGCAGGAGCTTTAGCACCAAAAAGCACTGTAACTACTCAAACTATTGCTCCGAACGTGATAAATAGAAATCCAACAGTAGATTATGCACCGTCAGGAGCTGCAGGAACACCACCTAGTGCATTTTACAGCAGTGGCAGCGGAACAACGAGCAGTGCAGGCACAGGCATGGCCAGTATTCCTAATGATCCTTTGTTCGATCAAGGCTCTGGTGGAGTAAGCATAAGTGGAGAGCAAGGTATTGACGGCGGCCTTTTAGGATCTAATTCGGTAGTCGGACAAGCTAGCAATGGCTTACTCTACGGGCTTGCAGCAGGGGCTTTACTGCTAGGATTCAGCTAAGATGGCAGGCCTGTTAAGCAACATTGTAACGAGAATCAAACAAGGAGCTGAAAATATTTATAGTAAGGTGAAAAAGGCCACTGCTACTGTCGTGCAAAAAGCAGGAGCTGTTGTTTCTAAAGTTGTTAGTTCAGGAATTAATCTTGTTTCTGGCACTGTGGGAACGGTTGCGGGAGTTGTAAATCGTGCAGTAGTATTGCCTGTTTTGACTATTGCAGCAAAAGATGCTGCTTATACAGTCACAACCACTAAACAATATATCGAAAATCCAAATCTAGATCAACCAAAGGCGCAAACAAGTAGCGGCGTTTCACCATTATTACTTATTGCAGTTGTTGGAGGAGCTGCTGCATTTTTCTTATTGTAAATGGCAGGCTCAAATAGATTCTTTTTGTATGTTTCTACAACCAACGTAGCAGACGCACGAACGCTTCTATCGAATAGAAGTATTCAATATTCAGAAGCTGATGCAATTCAAGACGGAATAAAAGAATTATCTTTTACTGCAGAGCCCGATGTTGTGCAAAGCATAGCGCAAGAAGTCTTTAACGGCACTGCTAAAGTTTATTTCTCTGATAAAAAATTAGCAATCACTGGATCAATCGGAACCATTGCAGCAACAATTACTGCAACAGACATGCGAACAGGATCTACAGACAATACTGCAGGAAATGCAACGTACATTAAAACAGTTTCTGATGGCACGATTGTCTTGCCCACACTGCCAACAGGATCAAACACTATCGGGAATGTAGGGCTTAACACAGGATCTAATATGATTGGAAATGTTGGATTGAACACAGGCACGAATAGCATCGGTAAAGTCACGCTCAACAATCTTATTGCAAGAGCTGCATCGCACTCAAATGCAAACATGGGAACATCAAGCGCTACAGTTGTTGCTTCTAACGCTGGAAGAAAAGCCCTTTTGATTGTGAATGATAGCGATACAATAATTTATCTAAAAATTGGCGGCACAGCAGTCGCAAATGAAGGAATTAGATTAAACGCAAATGGTGGAAGTTACGAGATGTCTTTAGAATTAGGCAATCTCGCAACCGATGCGATTAACGGTATTGTGGCTTCAGGATCTAGCAAGAAAGTTCTTGTGACGGAGTATAGCTAATGCCACTAAATAATTCAGGAGTAAGTCAAGTAACCTCTGCGAATTCAGATATTTCTGTAGCAAGCGGTTCAACAGCGCCTGTTTTAACGTTAAATTCAGGAACAGGAAATAACCAGATTGTAAAACTGGACGGTTCTGCAAGATTACCTGCAATAGATGGATCACAATTAACAAATCTTGCAAGTGCGCCAGATCTTTCTTACTTAAATCAGCAGCAATTAATTCAACAGATAGATATTTTGAGATGCCTAGCAGAAAATAGTTTAGCTATTTCTGATTACAACACAATGTTCTGTGATATTTTTTCAGATAGCGGCGGTTACAGCAATACAATAGATACAGGCGAAACCGATGCAATCTTTTCAACAAATAAGTATGTTAATGGTGGAGCAGGTTCTGATGTTGTAGATCCATCTGGTCAAACTTTAGGAAGTTCAGGCACAGTAGATTATTGGGGAGCAAAAATTGAGGCAAATAATAATTGTGTTTTGAAATCAATAACAAAACATTCCTCTTCAACTCCTAACGATGTGGCTTTATGCACAATGAACGTTGGAGAAGATCACTGCACTATTGTAGATACTGCAACTTTTTCTGGGGATGTGGCCACGTTTTCAAGTCCACCTTCTCTAACTGCAGGAACAAGATATTATTTGCTTTTCGGATCAACAGGAATAAGCTTTACAAGACGATATAACACTCTCACGTTTCCAATTTCAGGAACAAACGTAGATTACGTTTCAGGAGCTTATTCAAACGCAGCTATGGAACTCTACAATGTAGCTGATACTCTCATTAACCTAGTAAGCATTACAACAGGCGATCCAAACACACCCGAAGATAAGATAGTTCAAACAGACGCTATTCCTGTTTCTGACGATTTAACAGATTATCAATTATATTGTAAAAACGCAGTTGCAGGCTCTGGATCTGTTCAGTATAAAATATCTTTTGACGATGGTTCAAGTTGGAGTTCTGCAAAAGAACTTAACACAAAATACACAAATGCAACGGCAGGAACAGATGTCAAGATTCAACTTCTATTAAATGGGACAGGGAGCGGCAATATAGCTGAAGCAGAAAACTATTCTCTGATGGTGTGGTATTAAATGGAATTTGTAAATGAAAACCAAGATACCAGATTGCAAGAAGCACTTGCAGAAATAAAAGCATTGAAACAGGCGCTTGTCAAGAAAGGGACTATCACACATGAAGAGGTGGAAAATGAGAAGTCCTGATTTTGATTTTTGGAAAAGCACAGGGATTAGAGCATTTGTTTTGTTAGGATTTACTTTCTTCTCAATTATGGTTACAGGAATTAGCACAGGTTATTTAGAAATATTTAAGGGCGCAGCTCTAACTGCAGGTTTGTATTTCTTTACAGAACTAATTAGATATTATAAAATGGAAGTTCCCGAAGGCAAAAAGGTTAATTTCCAACCGCTAATCTTTGCGTAAAAGGTCTAGTAAATATTAAAGTTGTTTGTTTAGGTTGAGGCAATGCGGTGTAAAGCACTCCGCTTTCTTTTAATATTGCCTCATCACTTTCTTTTCCAGACATGTGAATGTAAATTTCATGCATATCTGAATTTTTATCCCAGCCAAGATATTGTTTCATAACCTGATCGCTCATGAAAGCAGCTAGTTGTGTAGCTCTAGTATATCGAAACAAATGAGGATAAATTCTTTTTTTAATTCCTGCTTTCACTGCAGCCTTTTTCATTACTTTACGCAGAGCATTATAACAAATTAATCTTCCGTCATCGGCAGGCCACAAATAACTATCTTGTAAATAATTGAATGGATGCACACCAAGCCATTCTTTTAGAATTTTTGCAGATCTGCTTATAAGAATTCTACGAGATCCTGATTTTCCATATAGGGTTAATCTAGCCCCGTAGCTTTCAAAAGAAATATGTTTAATCTTCATTGACGCTATCTCGCCTATTCTTCCGCCACTTTCTGCTAGAACTGCAATAAATGCTTTATCTCGTATGCTTTTGCAACTCTCTACAAGCAAATCAAGCTCTTCATTTGTTAAAAGTTCTTCAGGCAAATGTCTATTTTTGCTTTTTGTATCAAGTTTAACCCATCTTACAATATCTGGAAAATCGTGCGTTCCTTCCATGTTGTAAACAATTTGGTAAAGCCTTCTCACAACAATTTTGAAAACATTTTTAGTGCTGCTCTTCCATTGATAATTACCTAACTCAAGCATTACTCTAGCAATGTCTTCTTTAGTTGCCCTTGCAATAGGTTTGTCCACTTCTTTTATAAACGCTTTTAGATATCTCAAATAACAATCTATTTTTCCATAGCTGACGTTATTGCATAAACAAAAATTAATGAACTTTTGAACAAGTAATTTATCATCAGTAATGAGATCTAATTCTTTAAAACTTTCACAAGCCTTTTCAAATCTTCTTTTGCAATTATGTATGTCTGGCATGAGGTGTTCTTTCACCCCATGTTTTTCATTGATTATACATCTATTTAAATCTATCGGCTCATATCATGAGCCATCATTATTAACTAGATTACGATAAAATTTATATACTTAAATTAGTTTAAAAAAAGATGGTGAAAAAAGAGGATGGAAAAATTATATTGCCTGCTATATCTGTCGAGAAACAATTAGTTGAGGAAATGAGGAAGTATTCAAAAAAGAAAGGTTATCCAATGTCTCTCGTGAGAAGAAGGGCTTATGCCCTTTGGGTAAATAAACAAAGAAAGGCAGACGGCCAAGAAGAGAAACAATGGATAGAGGTATAGCAAAATGAATATAAAGGTCAAAGTACACAGAAATAACATGATTACAAGAGTTGATGGGTTCAAAGCCCCTAGTGAGATTTAGCAAAAGTTCTAAGCCAGTTGGAGGCTTATAACCAAATAGACGAATTGAATTATTAATTATAACTTTCTTAGAGTAATAACAAAAAACAAAGGGTTTAGATATGTAAATTTTATCTAATTTTATGGTAAATCAACACAAAGTCAATGATTTTGATAATCCGTTAATAGAAGCACTTAGGAAACCAGATATACCTAGAGTTTATAGTCTGTATACTCATTTAAATGAATTGAACCTTCACCCTTACTTTATAGATTATCCAAACAGGCATACCAATTATAACCAAATAATACTTGCAGCGATATTTCATACCCAAACTGAAGATCAAAAACGTTTATTAGAAGATATTAGAAATGCTGATGGGTCTAGAATTACTTTGGGGGATCATAGGTTTAACGCACGTTTCAATCAACCTGAGGGGTATGGTCTAGGTACTGCTATTTTAGTGCCAGTTAGAACTTTTTGGGAGCGAATTCCATTTACTCAAAAACCGAGAGATATTGAGTTGCGTTTAGCAGACCCAGAAGGAATTAGAAGATCTTTAGAAATTATGGATATGGACCTCTAGAAGACCTATGGACAAACAAATCACTCCTCATTATCTTGGTAAGAGGAGTTTCCCATTGGGTGGAGGTTTGAGGGGATTGTTAGAGAGATATGAGACATTCAATTTGGCAACATATGCTACAGAACTTTTATTGAATGAAGTAGGAAATACGAGGGAATTAAAAAGAGGTGTAGCTAAAGCAAAAGCCAGAAAGATTTATACATTTGCAAGAGATGCTACAATCGGCGAATATAGAACAGAGGGTATTATGTTACTCCCTTATACTGAAGCTAGAAAAATTGACTTCAGAGATAGGGAGTGCATTACAAAACTTGTTCAAGCACTTCAAGAAGCAAGAAAAGATTTAGTAACACTGGCTGAAAGAACATCTGTTGTCTGGAATTCTTTTCATAATGCGGGAGGCAAAGAAGAACTACAAGATTTATATGGTGAAGCGAATAAACGTCTAACCCTTCTCATAGCATATAGAACTCTTGGCAGAAAAGAGGTTTATGAAGAAATTGACAGGGAGTTGGATGAAATCGTTCGTGAAGTAAATGCATCTATTAAATAATAAAAAAATAAACTCAATAATTGTTCTCAAATTATGTCCAAGCATGCCGTTGTTGCAGTAGTTAATTATCATGATAAAATCTTGTTGGGAAAAAAGAAGCAAGACTCTCCAAAGTTTCTTGCAGGGGAGTGGCATATTCCTGGAGAAAATGTCGAAGATAATGAATCAGACCAAGAAGCACTAATTAGAGGAATTAAGGAAGAAGCTAAACTAGAAATTACAGTAGGCAAATACCTGGGAAAACATACTACCCCAACAAGTCAAAAAGAGGCAAGATGGTACGAATGTTTTGCAAGTGATTCCCAAGTAGTATGTGGGAGCGATTTAGGGGACATAAAATGGGTTCCACGCAATGAAGTTTTGAGTCATTGTGGCTCAAAAGTTACAACTTTGTGGCCAGAGAATATCAAAAAATATTTTATATAGCAACATTAAACACTCACAGCCTTTTGCCCACTCACAAGAATATCTGCAGTTCTCTTATCAATAGAAACAGTCTGCCCCTTAGTAAACGGACCTATAAGCTCTCCATTCACTCCAATAAAAGACTCAACATCGTCTATAATCAGAATATTTTTTTTATCAGTATTCTCTGAATGTCCGTTAAGCAAAAGCATTGAAATTAGTTTATCTGTCTGCTCAACAGAATGCAATAAAATATCAAACAAATCTTTTTCAAAAGAAAGCATATTTTCAAAATCTTTCTTCATTATACTAGTTTCATTAGCAATAAAAACAAGATTAAGAAGTTTCTTCTTCCTTCTAAGCATCAATTCCTTAAATAATATCATCAAATTTTCATACTGTTTCTTATCCTTCATAATCTCATCTGAAAAGAAGTTCCCATTATTTGTTATTGTATTCTTTTTTTCATGAATAAGCTCTGAAAAATCTTTCATAAAATCTGAAGGCATTTTCTGTAAGGGATCATTAATCTTCTCACGCCTCAAAATCTCATATAAATCCTCATATTTAATCATGAAGAAAAAAACAGTAAGAGTTTTATAAATATGATTGTCCAAACAAACGACAGTCTTAGTCTGAAAAAAGAGTCTTCTTCAAAAGTTGTCTTCCGTTAATCTCTGAACAATTAAGAGAATCTCTTTCTGTAAACCTTATATTTTGAGTCTTAGTTGAAAGAGAATCATAAAATATAACTGGCACAGGATGAGAAGTATGGGCCTTTAATCTGCATGAAGTAGTATGGTCTGCAGTAACTACCATCCTAAAATCCGTTGCAATCTCTTTAAGTTTACCAAAAAAATTCTTATCAATCATTTCTATAAACTTGACTTTCTGCATAGGCTTATTGTCGTGTCCAGGCAAATCAGTCTCCTTAAAATGGATGTAAAAATAATCTTGCATATTATGATAATTAGAAATCATCTCGACAGCTTTTTCAATTGCTTTGCTCAAAATAGCTTCAGCATATTCATAAAAGTCATCTTTGTCCAAAGAGGGCAAATTAAAGCTCATAATGTTCATACCAAATAACTTTGATATGCCCTTTTCCAAAGGCATATAACTAAAACCCATCCATTTTCCAGGCAAACTGTTTATTTCGGGAATAAAGTTCCCTGGGTCTCTGCATAATACAAAATTTGCAGGGAAAAAGCCCTTCTTTTTACGAGCAATATTTACAGGATGGTTCTCAAGAATAACATAGCTTTTTCTAACAAAAGTATTAACTAAATCTGCAGTAAGAATAGCACTACGACCATCTTCTTGAGGGATAGACATTTTAACTTTATTTTCAGAAGACTCAACAGAAAGTCCAGATTCATACGCAGGATCAACATTGGATATTTTTGAAGAAAAATCTCCCCTAAAAACAAGAATGGCCCTATGACCATTTGTAGGAATCAGCTCAAATTTAAACGGCAACTTCACCTTAGAATTAACAGCCTCTGTAAGCTCTCGAATCTCTATACCAGTCAAAGTCCTCCCTGCCCTCCTATCTATAAGTTTCAGACTACTCAAACTGTCTATTGTAGAAAAATTGCACCTAAGAACCAGATCTCCCTTATTCAGATTAACACCCGCTCCGACAGCTTCCAAAACTCCTCTTGGGTAATCTCTAAAATCTCTCCCAAACAAAGAAACTATTCCACTAGAAGACTGTGGAGCAACTCCTTTAGCAATGGGATTGCAACTATAAACATTTGACTTTGAAGCAAAAAAATCAAGATTAGGAGTTTTAGCATATTCAAGAGGAGTCTTGTCTCCAAGTTTAGAGCAAGGCTCATCCGCAACTCCATCAAGAATAACAAAAATGCCTTTCATCAATTCAAAAGAGATAAAAAACTTATAAACCTTATCAACAGTAAAATCCTATGTTTAAACTGTTAAAAGACAAGTTAAAGTCTTTCTTTGGAAAGTCGAATGAATCTAAAGAAAGTAAAAAAGAAACCAAGAAAACAAAAGTAAAGGCCAAAAAAGAGACTAAACCAATCAAAATTAAAGAAAAAAAGCAGATTGGGAAGAAAAAACTAAATCCTAAAAATCAAAATATAAAATCTTTAGAAACTGAAAAAGCAGATGCAGAAGTCGGTGAACAGCAAGTAGAAGCAGAAATTAAAGAGGAAAAAAAAGGATTCTTTTCAAGTATAGTAAGCAAATTTACAACAGCAAAAATAACAAAAGAACAAGTAGAAGAAATATTTCAAGAACTAGAAATAATATTGTTAGAAAATAATGTAGCCCTTGAAGTAGTGGATAAAATAAAAGAAAACCTCATAAAAGATTTAGAAGGACAAGAATCAAAAGCAAAAGAAATCAAAGAGAAAGTCATCAATTCTATAAAAAAAGCAATAGAAGATATATTGATAGACTCCCCAGATTTAATAAAAGAGATTAATGAAAAAAAAGGGGTTTATACCATACTCTTTTTTGGGATAAATGGAACTGGAAAAACAACATCTATAGCAAAAATAGCAAATCTTCTAAAAGATAATAAAATCTCTGTAGTTCTTGCGGCTGCAGACACATTTAGGGCAGCAGCGATAGAGCAACTAGAAATACATGCAAACAACCTTAAAATTCCAATAATAAAAAGCCAATATTCTGCAGACCCTACTTCAGTGGCCTTTGAAGCAAAGAGCTATGCAGAAAATAACAAGATAAAATGCGTTTTAATAGATACAGCAGGAAGGATGTATACAAAAGAGAATCTTATAAAACAAATGGAAAAACTTATCAGAGTAATAAATCCAGATAAAAAAATATTTGTAGGAGAATCAACAGCTGGAAATGATCTTCTAGAGCAAATAAAGACCTTTAATGATGCCCTTAAAATAGATGGGATAATTCTAAGTAAAGCAGACATAGACGAAAAAGGCGGAGCAACTCTATCTGCATCCTATCTAACGGGAAAGCCAATATACTTCATAGGAACAGGACAATCCTATGGAGATATCAAACAATTCAGAAAAAAAGAAATCCTGGAAAGTTTAGGGTTAGATTAATAAAGACACCATATTAACAAGCAAGTTAATTAGACTTAACCTAAAATAACAATTTGTGTTAATTAGGCCTAACATAAAGTCATATTTATCTAACAGATAAGCACATTTATATACTTATGTTAATTAAACATAACATAAACTAACACTTTATGTTAGTTAGACTTAACATGAATGTAGAAATATTAAAAGAAGCAATAATTAATAGTAATAAATGGTGGAAAGAACCAATTAGTTTAGATTTTAGACATAGAGATATCTATGACGAAATAAAAAAATACTATTCAAAAAAACAAATAGTGGCATTAGTCGGATTAAGAAGAACAGGTAAAACAACCATAATGCTAAAAATTATTCAAGATGCAATTAAATCTATGCCCTCTGAAAGCATCATGTATTTCTCATTCGATGAATATAGAGGCATAAGAATACAAGAAGTGATAAATATATATCTCAATTTATTAAACAAAAAAATATCGAGTGAAAAATATTTGTTTTTATTCGATGAAATCCAAAAAGTAGATAACTGGGAAGAGCAATTAAAAAGAATATATGATGGAAATCAAAATATAAAGTTTATAATTTCAGGTTCAGAATCATTGTTCATACGCAAAAAATCAAGAGAAAGTCTCGCAGGAAGAATGTATGAATTTCAAATAAAAAATCTGAATTTTAGAGAATATTTAAAATTCAAAAATATTGAATTTAATAATTTAGAAATTTATAAAAACGAGATACTATCTGAATTTAATAAATATTTAATCTCTAATGGTTTCCCTGAATTGATTAATGAAGATAAAGAAAGTTCTTCAAAGTATATTAAAGAAAATGTTATTGAAAGAATAATCTATAAAGACATCCCTCAAATCACCAATATAAACGATCCTTCAACATTAGACCAAATCTATAAAATAATTCTATATAACCCTGGAAATATCATTAACATAATAGATTTATCAAAAGATTTAGGAATCTCAAGACAAACGATATCAAACTATTTAGATTATCTAGAAAAATCATTTTTAATAAATAAGTTATATAATTATTCTAAAAACGTAAAGAAAACTCAGAGAAAATTTAAGAGATATTATCCTTCTATAATTATTCCAGAACTATTGGAAAAAGAGGATTTTTTTGGCAAAGTATTTGAAACAAGCATTGTAAATCAGATAGGTGCACAGTTTTTCTGGCGAGATAATAACAAAAATGAAGTAGATATAATTCAGCCAGAACCTTTAACAGCCATAGAGATAAAATCGGGAGAGATTAAAGAAAGAGACCTCGTTCCATTAATAAAATTCTCAAAAAAGTTCAACCCAAACAGTGCAATCATAATTTCATATAACCTTAAGAAAACAATTAAATTAATAGAGATTATTCCATTCTATGAATATTTATTAAAATCAAAGATGTAGTCAATGACACTGAAAATTGAGCAGTTATACCTTGACTATAATCAATTCTGTGATTAGATTACGTTCTTTTAAGAATTGACTATTAGATAATTCTGAAAAAAAGATATTCTAGAAAGTCTAGGACTAAATTAAGGGTAAGCGAGGTCAGGTTTATCACATAATACCCATGCACAAGTATTAAATCCACTTTGAGATGGTGGCGCCCATCTATTGACATTTCCCCCAAGCCACCGTGGAGCTTCAAAAACATAACTTCCACCAGTCGAAACGGCACACAAAAAAGCAGAATCTTGACACCTATAATTAGGAGGCATCTTATGAACTACTCCAGAAGGAACAGAACTAGAATTAATAGTCCCATTAAGCCGATTAATAGACGGACAATTTAATCCCGTAGAACTGCAATAAGGAGAGTTTCCATTCAATGTATTAACATTATTCTCAAGCCAATCAAGAAAACTGTTTAGAGTCTGGTTTGGAGTGCCTGGAACTCCCGTAACTTGAATCTCCCCACTACTATGCCCAAAATTAGGAGGATTACTAGTCCCATAAGCAATAACCACACTAACAAAAACAAACAATATCAAAACAGCCACTAAATGCCACTTATTTATATTAATCTCAAACCTCATTTTAATCAAGGATAAAAACAATCAAAGGTTAATAAATATATCTTGTTCAAAGAAGTCTTGGTTCAAAATAAAGCTCTAATTCTCTGCCTTCAAAAAAACCAAAAAATGAATCAAAAGAATCTTTTGCTGAAAAATTAAAGACTGCCTCATTGTCTAAAAAATTATCTTGAGAAGCAAGGATATAATCATCAAAAAAATAGTCTTCATCATAAACCACTAGTTCTAAAGAACTATTTCCGCATCCGTGACCGTATACTTTCGCAGAAAAGGAGTCTTCTCTGGAAACAGTTAAATTCAAAGGAAAATAAGAAACAATCCTGCAATCAGGAGGACTTAAAAGAATTGGTTTCCTTGTAGGATTGCTTGGTCTGAAAGATTCCGCAGGAAGTTCAAAGTCGGTATCTGAAAAGACCTGCTTTCCAGTGATTTTCAAAACAATTCCTTCATTAATTAAAAGGAAAGACACTAAAAAAATAAAGATTAAAAGCAACGAAACAAAAACCTTATTATTCATTCTCTAGGCTATTTTGCTAAGTTTATAATATTAATCAAAAGCGCAAATTTATTAACTATCTCTAAACTCGTTAATTCATGCTTGACAAGTTATCCAACGCAATAAAAAAAGCAACAGACAAGATAGCGAATGCCATATTTCTTGACAAAAATCTAGTTGATTCCATAGTTAAAGACCTTCAGCGCTCACTAATAGAAGCAGACGTCAACGTTCAGTTAGTTTTAGAAATAACCCAAAAAATAAAGAAATCAGCCTTAGATGAAAGATTCAAAGGCATAGAAAAAAAAGAACACATAATAAAACTTCTTCATGACGAACTAAGACTAATTTTAGGAGAAAAGAAAGACCTAAAAATAGACTCCAAAAAGCAAAACAGATTTATGATGCTCGGGCTTTACGGGGCAGGAAAAACGACTACCATTTCAAAATTAGCATTATATTATTCAAAGCGAGGAAGCAAAGTATGCACAGTAGGGTTAGATGTTCATAGACCTGCAGCGTCATTGCAACTAAAACAACTATGTGATAAAATAAACATTGCCTGTTTCATAAAACCAGAAGAAAAAAACCCATCAAAAATATGGAAATTCTTTGAAAAAGAATTAAAAAAATATGACTTAGTCTTGATAGACACAGCTGGTAGAGACTCCCTTGAAAAAGATTTAATAGAAGAAATAAAATCTATATCAAAAATATCAAAACCAACTGAAACATTTTTAGTTATTCCTGCAGATATTGGTCAAACAGCAAGAAAACAGGCAATCACCTTCAAAGAAACAGTAAACATTACAGGAGTGATAATAACAAGAATGGACTCTACTGCAAAAGCGGGAGGAGCCCTAACCTCATGTTATGAAGCTCAAGTACCTGTAGTTTTCATAGGTACTGGAGAAAAAGTTGCAGACTTAGAACAATTCAACCCCGAAGCATTTCTATCAAGAATGTTGGGCATGGGAGACTTAGAAGCTCTAATGGAAAAAATAAGAACAGTCTCTGATGAAAATGCATTTAAAAAAATTCAAAAAAATATAGAAGAAGGCAAACTCACATTAAGAGATGTCCAAGCACAATTAGAATCAATGGAATCCATAGGAAGTATGGATAAAATAATGAACATGATTCCTGGTTTAGGCAAGATAAAGGAAAAGATATCTACTGAAAAAATCGAACAACAGCAAAGTAAATTGAAAGGTTACAAACATGCAATAAACTCTATGACTAAAGAAGAAATAGAAAATCCAGAAATAATGGAAAAAGAAACAAGCAGACTTCAAAGAGTAAGCAAAGGTTCTGGAGTAAGCACGACAGACATCAGAAATCTAATCAAACAATATAAAGTTCTAAAGGAGATGATAAATTCAGGAAAGGGAGCAGAAGGTGGTATGATGGACCAAAAAACCATGATGAAAATGGCAAAGAAACTTGCCAAGAAAGGCATGAGAATTTAACAAACCAAAAACCTTAAATATTAGTATAACTTAAAGTATAACATGGTAGAACTAAAAGTTAGACTAGGCTCAAAAGGACAAGTAGTAATCCCAAAGATACTTAGAGAAGCATATGGCATATATCCAATGCAAGAGGTGATAATAAAGCAGGAAGAAGATGGAGTCCTAATTAAAAGAAATAGTGAAGATGTCCTTAAAAGATTAAAAGAGATTAGAAAAGAAATTACTAAAAAATTGAATGGAAAAAATTTTAGATTTAGCAAACATGAAATAGAAGAGCAATATGATGAAAGAGCAAGAAGAGCAGGAATCAAAATCTGAAGAAGTTTATGTAGATTCAAATTTATTGATTTACGCTTCAAGTGAAGAAGGACTTGTTAGTGAAAAAGCATATGAAATAATCAAAAAAATTAATGAGGGGATTCTTATTGCATATACAAGCACATTAACAATGGATGAGGTTCTTTATATAATACAAAAAAAAGTGGGGAGAGAAATAGCTGTAAATACTGTTGAAAACTATATTAAACTAAACAATTTAAACATAATTTCAGTTGACCTAGAGATATTAAATAAATCGCTAGAAATTTACAAACAAACCAATCTCAAACCAAGAGATTCAATACATCTTGCTGTAATGAAAATTAATAAAATTAATACTATAATAACCTCAGACTCAGATTTTGACAAAATCAAAGACATTAAAAGATTGGATTTCTCAAAATAAAATATGAAAAGTACAATAATAGCAAGAGGAGCAGAAGCAATAATTACAAAACAAAATAAAACAGTAATAAAATATAGAATAGAAAAAACATATCGTTATTCAGACCTAGACAAAAAGATAAGAAAACTAAGAACAAGAAGTGAAGCAAAAATCTTAGAAAAAGCAAACAAAATAATCAACACTCCAAAAGTAATAAGCAGTGATGAGATAAAAGCAGAAATAAAGATGCAATATATTCAAGGCAAAAAGCTTGCAGATAATTTAGAAAAAACAGACTACAAGATAATATGCGAAGACATAGGTAGACAATTAGCAAAACTTCATGACAATAATATAATTCACGGAGATTTAACAACTTCAAACCTAATTTTGAACAAAAAAGAAAACAAAGTCTACTTCATAGACTTCGGCTTATCATTCCATTCAGCTAGGATAGAAGACAAAGCAGTAGACTTGCATTTGATAAAACAAGCTCTTGAGGCAAAACATTCAAGCATTTATGAGAAAACATTTCAAGCAGTAATTAAAGGCTACAAAATGAGCAAAAACCAAAAAGAAGTATTGCAACAGTTAGAAAAAGTGGAAAAACGAGGAAAATATAAGGCACAGTATTAGTTATCGAACTACATAAGTATCAATATCAACCCTATCCATCTCAATAAGTTTCTTTTCTTCCAGATCATAAAATGAATTCTGGTAAATATTTTCATTCCAATCAAGATGAAATGGATTTAATTGAAAAAGGTAAACTATAGTTTTAACAGGTCTACCAGGGTAGCACATCAAAATCCATTTTTGATTGTTTTCAATATAATCATTAGGGAGTTTAACTTTATTTTTAGCAAGTAAGTAAACCATCAGTGCTTCCTCTAAAAAGAAGTTAATTTGATTTTCCCCCATTTCCCTACCAAATAGTTTACAATCCTCTTTAACATATTTTTGGAAATTTTCATCTTTTTCATAAATCTTTTTTAATTTAAAAAATGAATCATAAAAATCTTTTGTTCCTACATAAAGTTGGTTCCAAACCATATAATTAAATGCATGTTGAATTTGGAAATCAAAATGATGTTTCTCAACTAGTTTTTGCATGCTATTTCTATGTTTAATAATTTGATTCATAAAAAAGTTTTTTAGTTTAGGAGCAGGTTCATCACTGTAAAGATAAAGAAAATCGGAATAAATAAAATTTAAGCCAATAAGAGGTTTACTTATTTTAGATGGAGAAAAGTGTTTAATATCTTTTAAGCAATTTTCTGCACTCTGTCTATTCTCAAGTTTATTCATGCTTAACCCAAATAACAAAAGGCCTTTCTCAGAAGGTAGCTTATTTATATCAAAAAACTTGTTTTTTTCAAGGGGTTTAGGTCTAGTCATAACTATACAATAAAATCCCCATTTAAATAAATAGCTACTTACGCTTTATAACTAAAAGTTATTTTTTAGGCTTTTTTGCTTTAAACGGGCGGATAAGGGGTAATTAATCGTGGTGGAAATGCGTATCTGATATTGTGAAGATTTTCATGTTTAACCTGCTTTACTAAATAATTCCTCTATTTCCTTCAAATCAAGATGAATTGCTCCGATATCCTGCATTTTTTTTAATGCCTTTTCTGTAAATCCATTTTTAGAAACAAATAAGAATTTGTAAGTCCCGCCATAGTTAAGATATTTTGATTTTCTTTCAAGTTCTTCAATCACATCAGTATCTAACTGTTTATTTGTCCATTTAACTTCTCCAAGTAAGAAGTTCTTTTCTTTTAGATTGTATGCAAGAACATCTATTTCATTACTATTTCTGTCCCACCAAGAACCGATATTTTCAAAGTTTAATTTCAAGCCCTTTATCTCTTTGGTATTATAAAGAACCAAAAGCTCCCTGACGATGTCTTCAAAAATTCTGCCAACATAACCATTAAGGTCTTGTTTAATTAAATCAGAAACTAATTTAGTATTTCCTAAATTTAATGGGGTTTGATTAGGTAGAATGAATTTATACCAAAATTTAAAGAAATTATCATTTGTTTGATACCTTCCAAGCCTTTCTTTTCCCAAAACAGGATCTTTTCTTCCAACCAAATCAAGAAGTTCATCAAGTCTTCTAAGATATGCAGGCATAGTTTGTGAGGTAATGTGAGTAACATCTTCTATTTCTTTCATAGTTTCTTTTCCAGAAGATGTAGCCCCTAAAATAGCATTATACTTCGCATAAATTCTCACGTTTTCATATTCTAAAAGGTTTTTTGGCTCTTCAAATAGAACTGCTCCTTTCTTTAATACTAGCTCAAAGATTCTTTCATAAATATCTCCTTTACTCTTTTTGAATTTATCAAGATAATCGGGTGTTCCACCAAAGACAGAATAAGTCATTACTTTATCTTCTTCTGGCATTTCTTTAAACATTAATCTAAAATCAGAATATTTAAATGGAGAGATTTTTATTTTTTGTGCTCTTCCATATAAGGCTCCTGCTTTGTTATTCATAATTTTCTGTATCATTCCAATAGAAGAACCAAGAAGTAAAATCAATATTTTTTTGTGTTTTAACTTTGAATCCCATGCGTTTTGCAAACTGCTAATATATTCTGGAGCAATATCTAAGAATCTTTGAAATTCATCAATAACTAAAACAAATGGTTCTTTATCAGTCTTATCGCCAATATAGTTTAAAAATTCATAAAAATCTTTAAAGACGATTTTTTCTCCAAGTTGTTCTTCTACAGATTTAGAGAGATAGTTTAAAATTTCACCTTTTTGAGTTACTTCTACATAAAAATAGAAATGATTTTTTATATTTTTTAAAAATTGTTTAACTAGCTCAGTTTTTCCAACTCTTCTTCTGCCATAAAGAACTAACATATTTGAAGGAGAGAGCTCTGCATATTTCTCTTGCAAAATCTTTAATTCATTCTTTCTGTCAAAAAATTCTTTTTCTACCATGCTATATTATGAGGATAATGCTACAACATTATCGTGTTAATGTTACTTTATAAATCTTTCTCCCTATCCATCACTCCTGTCGCATACGTTGTATCTCGACAAGATATAGGTATAGTTCCCACGAAAGGATCATGATATGCTAATAGCCTCACCAGGTTTATAACTAAAAGTAATTTATTAGGTTTTTTGCTTAAAACGGGCATATAGAGATAGTTTTATATTTCTAATTTTTATAATAATTTTATGAAAATAGTTGCTATTGGCGGAGGAGAGATAGGAAGACCAAACAGAGATGGGGGAAGGTATCCTATTGAAACAAGAGAGATTGATAAAGAAATAATCAAACTTACTGGTAAGGCTCATCCAACAGCTTTATTATTACCTACTGCAAGTGGAGATTCTGATACTTATTATCCAACTTTTGAAAGATATTATTGTAAAATGTTAGGTTGTAAAACTGATGTTCTTTATCTGATTAAGGAGAAATTGTCTAAGCCAGAAATTGAAAAGAGAATAAATCGGGCAGATATAATTTATGTTGGTGGAGGTAATACTTTGAGAATGTTAAAAGTTTGGAGAAAATTAGGAGTTGACAAGATGCTTGAAAGAGCAGGTAACCAAGGAACAATTTTATCGGGCGTAAGTGCCGGAGCAATTTGTTGGTTTAAGTATGGAAATAGTGATTCAATGAAATTTGGTTCTAAGAAAAGTTTTCAGTTAATAAGACTTAGAGGTTTAGATTTTGTAGATTTTATGGCTTGCCCTCATTATGACCAAGAGAAGTCAAGAAGACCAACACTAAAAAGAATGATTAGAAGTTATGGCGGTGTGTCTATCGCTTTGGAAAATGGTTCAGCTATTGAAATAATTAATGATACTTATAGAATTGTCACCTCATTAAAAGATGCAAAAGCGTATAGGGTTTATAAAAAAAATGGAAAGGTAAAAGAAGATGCATTGCCGATTGACAAACAATTTAGACCTTTAGAAGGATTAGTCGTTTAGCTTAACACCTATTCTCACAAGAATTACTTCCTAATCTCCGAAAGGCTAATTCTCTTAGACTACCCAACCTTTAGTAGAATAGCCCCACCCGGATTCGAACCGGGGTCTCAGGCGCCAAAGGCCTGTATCCGTGACCACTAGACGATGGGGCTGATATTCCACATCTTAACTTTGTCAAGATGCTTATTATTGCTGAAACCGACCTCTTTTAAAAACTTTCGTAGCTCAGATTTCTTAGTTATTGTTATATCTCTTCCACGACTTATCTTAGAAACACCTATCTCTAAAGAAAGCAAACTATCTCTAACAGCATTAAGTAAAACAGGATTATAATTAGTAAACAATATCTGATAACTATTTTGATTAGTTAATTTATAAGCCGAACCATCAGTATCATATAATCCTCTCAAACAAAACCTCAAAAATTCATTATCCCGTCTTATCCATAAGGGGATATCTAACAAATTTCTTATTTTATCCCCTGGTTTAAACCCCTTACGGATAAAGAATTCAACCAATTTTCTACCAGTTGCAACTAAATAAAAAGCATTTTCACCTTTAGCCTTAAATGTAGAAACTCTGACATCAAATAACTTTTCAATTAAAGGCTTCACATAATTCTCAAGATAATCTCTATCATAACGAGAGTCTCCTACAATTCTTATTTGATAGGTTCCAATCTTATAATCTTTGATTGAAGTTAAATTTCCATCTCCGAGCATTATGCCGAATAATTCTGCCAGCCCAATAGATTCATTTGGTAATTTTATGTCTTTAAGATATGTTCCACTTGAATTTTTACCACCTTTAGATTTTCCCCAGGTATCTTCTAATTTTTCTAAAATAAAATTGTCAAAACTTTTTCCAGCTAGATCACACAAAGAAAAGTATAATTTATCAGAGAGTAAAATTCTTTCACTTTTTAGGTCATTACTTAGATAATGAGAAGGTACTTTAAGTTGAGAGGAAAGTTCTGCCCAAGTTTTATCACCCTTAGCTAGAAAAATCAACTCTTTTTGTTTTCCGGAAGCAAGTTTAATTCTCACAAAATAAGATTACTTCAAATTATATAAATCTATTGCTTGACCGCTACACCAAATATCTCAAACCACCATCTTTAAAAACCCATCTCTCCAAGCTCAAACATGGCAGAAAAAGCAGACTGGACAAAAATAACTCCTTCCGAAGTGGAAAAAATAATAGTAGACTTAGGAAGTAAAGGAATTCCACCGGAAAAAATAGGCCTTATACTAAGAGACCAACATGGAGTTCCAAAGGCAAAGCTATTAGGCATCAAAATAAACAAAGTCCTTATAAAAAACAAGATAAATGAAAATTCAGAAAAAAAGAACATTCTTAAAAAAATAGAGACTCTAAAAAAACATTCTGAAAAGAATAAGCATGACTACACTGCAATAAGAAAAGCAGTAATGTATAATGCTATAATAAATAGAAGAGAGAAACTTGTAAACAAGTAATCTTAAAATTAAATAAAGATGAATAAAGGTAGACTTATACAGATAAAATGCCCAAGATGCACAAATTCCCAGGTAACCTATGGAAAAGCAACAACTATGGTCAAATGCAACAGATGCAACAAGCTACTGCTTAAACCGAGAGGGGGCAAGGCAAAAATAAAAGCCTTGATAAAGTATGTCTTTCGTTAAACCTTCTGAAGAGCAACTAAAAGAAAATGAAGTTGTTCTCTGCACAGTCACTAAAATAGATTCAGGAGGAGTGTTTGTAAATATAGATGAATTTGAATGCGAAGGCCACATAATCCTTGCAGAGATATCTCCTGGAAGAATAAGAAATATAAGAGAATTTGTAAGCGTAGGAAAAAAAATAGTCTGTAAAATACTAAGAAAAAAAGATAACAGTCTAGAACTAAGCTTAAGAAGAGTCTCTGCAAAAGAAAGGGATTCTATATTAGATTATTACAAAAAAGAAAGAATATTCACAAGTGTTCTAAAATCTGTGGTTGGGGAGAGCGTCAATGATCTTGTGAACGAAATTAAGAAAAAAGAAAATATTTCTGAGATAATAGAATCAGTAAAAACAAATCCCGAAGTATTGAAAAATTATCTCTCTAAAGAGAATTTTGATAAACTAAAGGAGATATTATCTCAAAAAAAAGATGTGGAAAAAGAAGTCCAAAAAAAGATAATATTAAAATCAGACAAAGAAAATGGAATAGTTCAAATTCGAGAGATACTTGAAACAAACGAAGCAGACATATCTTATTTAGGTTCATCAAACTTCCTAATTAAAGTAAAGAGCAAAGATTACAAAAAAGCAAATTCTCAACTAGAAAAAGTTTTAGAAGCAATAAAAGAAAAATCAAAAAAAATGCACGTCCAGTTTGAAGTTAAATAAAATGCTACTTAAATTTTACATAAATAAAGAAGGCAAAAAGACTTACACATTAAAGGAAAAACAAGATAATCAAAAAACATCAGATGCCCATTATAAATTTATCAAATTCAAGGATGAAGAACACCACGACAATAATTAAATAATCTCTAATAAAGTAACTTGTGTGGAAGAAACACAAAATAAGATTAAAGATTTCAACGATTTAAGAGGTTGGTCGGACCATGGTTCAATTAAAGACCTTCTTCTTAACATGAATGAAGAAATTGGAGAATTCTGGAACTTAATAAAATGGGTAAATGTAGAAAAACAAAAAGAACTAATAAAAAACAACAAAACACTATGTGAAGATTTCATAGGAGATATGATTTATCTAATACTAAAAATATCCTATTTGTGCGATGTCAATTCAAAGAAATCAATCAATGATGTAATGGCAGAGTATGAACAAAGATTCCCTATAGAAAAAGTCAAAGGAAGCCATGCAAATGTAAAGGCGGGCGGAATAGACCTAAAATATCAAAACAAAGATTCTTGAGAAATCTCTTTCTTCACAATCTCTATATCTTTTTCCCATTCCCCGAGCAAATTTCTATTATAAATAATAGCGGCAGGATGAAATAATGGAATTAATTTTACATTCTTTCCATGCAGTTCAATTATCTTAACTTTACCATGAACAGATGTTATTCCGGGCTGAACTTTCATCTCATCAACATTTGTCCCAGCTAAAAAAAACTTAGTAGCATAATTTCCAAGGGAACAAATAACTCTGGGTTGAATTATCTCGATTTGTTTCAAAAGCCAAGGAGTATGAGATCGAATTTCTTCAGGAGTCGGAGAACGGTTCTCTGGAGGACGATATTTCAAAATATTAGCAATATAAACATCATCCATACTCAATCCAACTTTTTCAAGCAACTTATCCAGATTCTTTCCAGCAGCACCAACAAAAGGAAGTCCTTGTTCATCTTCGTTCTTACCTGCTGCTTCACCTATAAACATTATAGGAGCATTAGAATTGCCTTTTCCAAAAACCAAATTAATCGCGTTTTCATGTAAAGGTAAACCTGCTTCTTTGGTTTCATTCTCCAGTTGTTTTAGCAATTCATTTTTATCCATTTTATAGTCAACACATTTAATTTTCGTATACCTTTATGTGTTTACTATTACGCGGAAGCATACGATTATTTAATGCTTCTGCTATACAAGCAAATCAATTTTTTAGTGAATTTACTCAATACTTCTGGCCCAGAAGAAGTAACTAAAACATCATCTTCTATTCTAATGCCATATTTGCCTTCAACATATTCACCAGGCTCAATTGTAATTACCATGCCTTCCTTAAGTAAGGACTTACTTTTCTTATTTATGTTTGGGGATTCGTGAACTTCAACACCCATGCCGTGTCCAAGACTATGAATTAATTTTTGTTTAAGATTTTTCTCAGCTTCAACATACAAATCAGAAATAACCGCTCCATGTTTAACCAAACATATTATCCTTTCCTGTTCTTTAAGCAAATCCTCATAAATTTTCTCCTCTTCTTTATTAGGCTTACCAAAATAGATAGTTCTAGTAATATCTGAACAATAACCCTTATATTTCACCCCGAAATCAACAACACAAAAACCATCCATAATTCTCCCCTGTGGTTTATGATGTGGAATAGCAGCGTTATATCCAGAAGCAACAATAGGCTCAAATGCCAAATCACACCCACTCTTAAGAGCTTCATAAACAAGAAAAGCAGCTGCATTTTCTTCAGTATTGAATTCGGAAAACTTATCAATAAACTTTCCAATTATTTCATCAGTAATAGCACAAGCTTTCCTAATCTTGTCTACTTCATCATTTCCCTTAATCATCCTCATTTCATTCATAATTTCAGTCAAATCAAAAAACTCACGTCCAAGTTTCTCTTTTAAATTGTTAATCTCTAAAGCAGATATATTCGCAAAATCAACAGCAATTTTATTAAATTTCAAGCCCTTTTCAGATAAAACCTCATGTAGCTTCTTTCCAGAAGAAATAGTAATCCCTTTCATATTTTTAGCTTCAGTCAAATCTCTAGAAGGCACATGAAGAATAGTCTCCTTGGCAAAAACAAGCAAATATCCTGCCCCCTTATATCCAGTGAGATAAAAAATATTCGGGTTAATATGTTCATCAGTCAAAAATAAGGCACAATCAATATCTTTCTCTTTCAAGCATTTCACAATAACAGAAAATTTATTCACTTTTCACAAGCACAATAAGATTTAAAAAAGGTTTCGGTAACTCAAGTATATGATCGAAAAAACACTAATCTTATTAAAACATGATTCAATATCAAGGGGATTAGTAGGTAAAATAATTTCAAGATTCGAAGACATAGGCTTAAAAATAGTTGCAATGAAAATGCTCTTACCAGACGAGAAATTAGCAGAAAATCATTACTTTTTAGACGAAGAATGGGCAAAAGCAGTATTTGACAAAACAAAAGCAAGTTATGAAAAAGACAAAAAAACCTTCCCCTATAAGAGCCACATGGAATTTGGTAAACAAATTCAGTCATGGAACATGAAATTCTTAAGAGAAGGTCCAATAATTGCAATGATTTTAGAAGGCCCACATGCAATAGAGATAGTAAGAAAAGTTGTAGGCTCAACAGAACCAAAATCTTCTCCTCCCGGAACAATTCGAGGAGATTATGCAATGATGGAGTCATATGCAGTTGCAGATGTTAAAGGCAGAGTTCTAAGAAACCTTATTCACGCCAGTGATTCATTAAGAAGTTCAGAAAGAGAAATCGCCCTTTGGTTCACACCAAAAGAAATCCATTCATATAAAAAAGATTTAGATAGACATTTCTAAGTTATTTTCCAATTTTCCTGGAATAAATATCTCCCCTATAACCAATTCTTAAAACTAAAACCAGTAACTTAACATCCTCTATCTTGTAAATAATTCTATAATTATCTGTCCTTAAACTTCTTAATCCGCTTAATCTACCAACAAGGTTTTTACCTAGATAAGGATTAGGGGATAAGACTTCAATGGCATCTAAAACCTTTTTCTTTTTTTCTTCAGAGAGTGTTTTAATAAACCTTTGAGCGGGATAATCTAAAAAGATTTCATACATTTAAACACCCAATTCTTTTCTAAATTGAGCAAGTGTTTTTCTTTTTCCAGCGTTGTAAGAGTCAAGGGCTTCCGCAATTTCACGCATAGCCTCTGGATCAGATATTATTTCAAGAGTTTCTACCACTTCCTCATTCTTACAATAAACTTCAATTAATTTTTGTAAAATTTCATTATAGCTTTCTCTATGATGTATCTTTAACCCATCAAGCTTATTTTTTGTTTTTTCATCAAGTTGTATTGTTGTAACCATATCTACCTATAGTTACCTATAGTATATAAATATTTCGGAATACTCCAAACCCCTTAGTAAAACTTAAATTATCGAAGATATTAGTTAAATCATGAAAGAAAATGAGTTATTTTGGAAGGAAATTTTAAGTGGAGAAAAAAGAATATCTGAAGAAGAAGCTGAAACAATGCAAAAAATAGCAGATAAATCAAGAAAAGAATGGGAATTTAGAAAATGACTTTAATATTTGATACTTCAATTTTAGTAGATTTAGATAGGGGGAGAATAGGTACAATAAAAAAAATAGAAAATCTAAGAAAAATGTATCCAATCCCTGCAACAATAGGTTTTATAGCATATTTTGAATTTTTATTAGGATTAAAGGATAAATCTGTTAAAAATGAAGAAAAATCAAAATAATTTATTGAAAGGTTTAATGTTTTGCAAACAACAAAAAACACTGCAGACAGATTAGTGGAGCTAAAACAAAAATATGAATTACCTCTTGCGGATTTACTTATTGCTGCACAAGTAATTGAGAATAATGGAATTTTAATAACTAAAGATAATGATTTTGATAAAATTAAAGAGATAGAAAAAATAAATCTAAACAATCAATTTAATAACCAAATACTTTAAAAGCTGTTAACCTTCGACAATTATGGCCCCCATAGTTTAACGGATAGAATACGGCCTTGCGGTGAGAGAGTTCATTTTAGTAATGAATTCGACCATAAGAAATGGGCTCGCGAATAGGCTGTGACCGAGGTTCAATTCCTCGTGGGGGCGTTAAAAAAAATATCCTTCAATTTTTAGGAAATGATTTGACACAAAAAGGTTTATAATATGAGTTTTCATATTAAAATTATGAGACCAAGATTTCACCCCCTTTCAAATCAGGAAATTGAGAGAATGGAAGAAAAAGGCTTGATAAAACTAACTGAAGGCCATACAGCTGTTTTTGTTACAACGGGCAACATAGATTTGGGATTACAACCAACTGGAGATTCAGAAGGCCCGTCTATTGAAGGAGTTAATGCAGGAAGATATTCTTTTTTAAGAGACATTGCAGATAGAGCATTAGGATACAGAGCAGAAAGAGGATACAGAGCAGAAAGAAAAGTTTAATGCAAAATCCATCTACGTTTAACAAAAGACAAATTAGTCCACCATTTACCAACTCCAAAATGCTTGCACGTATGCATGAATACAAACCCAAGCATAAAAAATGCATAAATTATATGCTCATCTATAAATGGATGATTTGTTGGAGGAAGTAAAGCAGAATACATCAAAAGCATAAGTAAAGACCCAGATAAACCACCAAGTCTAATCATAAAACCAAAAGTAAGGGTCAATCCAATAAACAGAAGGCCCAACATAAAAAACCATTCAACTAAAACAGAATCAGCAAGTGAATTGTAAAAATCAGCAAACGGACCATGAACTCCATAAGTTAAAAAACCATAAGTAGGACTTCCCCCATTAATCCATGCAGAATCACACAGCACATTAGTTATTTTAGTTTCAGAATTCAAACAAGTAGCAAATCCAAGTCCAAGCAGCTTATCAAAAAAAGCCCACAAAAATATCAAACCAATTGCAATACGAGTAATCGCCCAGAAATAATGTTTAAATTCAAGACGCTCACGACTCATAAATAAAAAAGTTAAAAGACCTATAAAAACTATTCGCTAGGCTCGTCCTTCAATCCAGATTGAGTAACAAAGAAAACTTCATTATCTGGCAAGTCAGGAGAGTCAACCATTTTTGCAACTCTGCTTCCTTACTTTCCATTTCATAAATAAAAATCTATATAAAACTTATTCAAAAAGTAATTTAAACATCTAAAACAATTCTATCCAAATTAAAGGTGTAAATTGTATAACCAAATAAAATATCTTGTAAAGAAATTTGAACATTATTTTTTAAATTTATTATTAATCTGGTCCGCTTTTATATTATACAAAAATGTCCCATACTATGTCTCATTTTTAAGCCATCAAACAATAAAAACCCTATTAATTTTAGCATCTTCTTATAGCGTATTAGGATTCATATATTACTTAATAATCCCTACAGAAAAAATAAGGGAATCTAAAGGTTCAACAATATTCAAGGTATTAAAAAGAGTTTCAATAGATACAATAATTTATGTAAAAAATTTCAATTCACCATATAAAAAATCCATAAGAATGGAGCATCACGAAAAGACAGCCATTCTATTTCTTATGGTTAAGATATTCTTTCTCCCTTTAATGTTAAATTTCTTTTATGAAAACCTAAATTATGTAAAAAATAACTTAGAAATATTCAAAAATCCCTTAGATTTAATTTCGGTAGAAGCATTCACATTCACATTATTTCCCATATTGGTTGGAATAGTTTTTCTAATAGATACCCTATGGTTTTCTTTTGGTTATACCTTTGAAGCAGAATTTCTCAAAAATAAAGTAAAATCCGTAGAACCAACAATACTTGGATGGGTTGTTGCTTTAATATGCTATCCCCCATTTAATAATATATTAACAAAATATGCTGATTGGTACGCCAATGAGGATATACAATTTTCAACTTTAAGTTTAACATTTATAGTAAAAATAAGTTTAATACTCCTTTTAAGTATTTATTTATGGGCAACTCTGGCCTTAGGAACAAAATGCTCTAACTTGACAAACAGAGGTATAGTGTCTAGGGGGCCATATTCAATAATAAGACATCCAGCATATATCTCTAAAAACTTATTTTGGTGGATTACAATAATTCCAGTCTTTTCATTGCCTGCAATAATCAGTGCATCTACTTGGTCATTTATTTATTATTTAAGGGCAGTTACTGAAGAAAAACATCTCTTAAAAGATCCAGACTATGTAAAATATTGTAAAAAAGTAAGATATAGATTCATACCTTTTGTGATATAACTATGAATTAATCACTGCTTTCATCTTTAAGTCCGCCTGCAGTCACAAAAAAGAAAGCTTCGTTATCTGGCAAGTCAGGAGAGTCAACCATTTTAGCCACACGAGAACCTTGCTTTCCCCTTCTTAAATAAATTCTTACTTTTGCTGCATGTCCAACTATATGTCCTCCAACGTGAGTAGTTGGATCTCCAAACATCATTGCAGGATTAGCCATGACTTGATTTGTAACATAAACAGCAAATCCCCTCTGTTCTGCTAGACGGGTAAGAGCGTGAAGATACTTGTTAAGTTTCTGCTGTCTATCTGCGAGTTGTCCACGACCAGAAAATTCTGCCCTAAAGTGCGCAGTCAACGAATCAACAATCAAAAGTTTTATCGGCTCTCCCTCTTTGATAAGCTCTGCAATTTTATCTAAAAGTAAAATTTGATGATCTGCATTAAATGCACGAGCAACCAAAATATTTTTCAAAACCTTTTCAGGACTAGCTCCAAGACCCTCGGCAATCTGTCTTATTCTTGAAGGCGAAAATGTTCCTTCTGTGTCTATAAAAACAGCTTTTCCATTAACCCCTCCTTGTTCCAGAGGCAATTGCGCATTAACTGCAAGAGAAAACCCTAGCTGCGATTTTCCAGAACCAAAAGCCCCATAAGCCTCGGTCATAGCTCCTACTTCAACACCTTTTCCTCCCAAGAGAGTATCCAGATTTTTGCTTCCAGTAGTAATATATCCCACACTCTCTCTTTTTTTAGCAAATTCCGCTCCGTCCATGAATCCGAGTTTCATCATAGACCTTGCAGCTTGAATAGCCTTTCTAGCAACAGCTTCCCCAATACCAGCCAACTCAGAAAGAGCGGGAGGAGACATTACTGCAAGCCCCATTAAGTCATAAACTCCTGCAGCTTCAAGTTTTGTAGCAATACCAGGACCTATTCCAGGTATGCTTGTTAGTCCAGGCTCACTTTCTTCCTCTGTCTCCTTTTCCTTGACCATAAAAAAGAAGACTTAATGCACTATATAAAGATTTTATCAGTCAAAAGCAATTGTAGTATCCCGAAATTATTGCACCCCTATCTTGAACGTTATTTCTATGTAATTC
>ERZ1292623.376-Hain-H51-01um-R1-376-length-48773-cov-44_pt1 | contig 48773 bp, 91 predicted proteins | sample MGYA00564398_ERZ1292623 | MGnify/ENA primary metagenome ERZ1292623 (study PRJEB36523, sample SAMEA6512633) | groundwater metagenome | collected 2019-01-07 | study: AquaDiva: Metagenomics assemblies of 32 groundwater samples
GGGTAAAGCTGAGAATGGTATCACTCGCCACTGAGGTGATCCTGTAAATATCTGTCCCCCCCTCGAACACGATCTTTCCCCCAATGTTGGCATTATCTACGCCGTACCCTGTGGTCGTATCCCATAACGTATCGGTTCCCGTGGCTGTATTATCCCCCCTAGTGACGGCAACGGTGCCGGTCGTGTACCTGGCATTCGTGGTGAGAAAGGCCCGGCGCTCGGTCCAGGGGAAGGTATAGTCCGTGCCGATATGGATGTCTTGCAAGGCAATGTTGCAGTACCGTTTGGCCTGGTTGGACGTAGCCGTCACCCCAGTAGCCACCCTGACTCTATTTTGTAGGTCGGTGTATATATCAGAGAAATCAGTTACTTGCGACGTTGTTGACATCTATCGTGCCAATCCCCCATAATATGGTGTGCTATATAGCGTATTTATATACGGTCTAATTGACCCAAGGAATGGCCATATTCGATATGTCGGCAAGGAACGATCGTTGACCTCATCAGTTCCTCGGCAATCGCGGGTGCCCAAACGGGACCAGGAGGCGAGGCCGATCCAGTCCATTGGCCTGCGTGTCGGCGTCCACGATGGCGCTATAGGTCGCGGTGACGTTCCCGGCTTGGTCCGAATGTGCAATCTGAAACCGATAATGCGTCGAGGGGAGCAGGTCGAGAATCAAGCTCTGCCCCACCACGCTGGACCGAATCGTGCTGAAATTGGCGCAGCCGATGCCTGTGCAGGCTTCGATAATGGTAAAGGCGGGGCCCAGATCATCGACCGGCGTGGTCCAGGACAGCATCACGCTCCGCTTATACACGCCCGCCACGGCCAGATTTGCCGGTTCGGATGGTGGCTGCGAATCCTGCGTGGGCAAGGTCGTCACCGTCACACAGTTTGAGTAGTCCGCAGAATACGTCTGTGACGTATCGATCGCTTTCGCGACGAACGACACCGCGTGACTCGACGGTAAGTTCGTAATGATCGTGGTGGTCGGAATAATCGTAATGATCGGCGTATAGGGGCCCGTACAGGCGCCGGTCAAATCCACATAGAACTGATAGCCTTGAATGGCGACATTGTCCGTCCCCGCCGTCACGGTCAGCTCGACCTGTGATTGCCCTAACGGCACGGCCACGAGTCCGCTCAATGTGCTGGGGGGCGTGCTGTCAGTGGGCGCTCCGGCTGCCACCGTGATCGCGATATCAAGCGCCGCGCTCGTTTCGATGAGACTGCCAAAACTATTAGTGAAGGCGCATTGCGCGTAATAATGCGTGGTGGAGCCGTTCGTAAGACCGGTCACGGCGAACGACGCTTGCTGTCCCACCGTGGGCATAGTGTCGGTCAAGGCTGCGTAGGCCCCGGTTGTGAGCCCGATACGGCACGCGCCGGATTTATCGAGATTCACCAACACGGTGGTTCCGGTCGTGCCTTGGTTCAGCGTGCCCGTCGGTGCCGCAAGGAGCATGGTCAGTGGTGTGGTATCGGTTGGTTGCACGATCCCTGTGAGCGAGGCGCATTTCGTGGCCGCGGGGGCCGTATTCTCCACCCCTTGCGCGTCGCGGGGCGAAAAGCAGGCATACTCAAATCCGTTCGGCCAGGTGTGGGTATAGCGCCCCGCCGGGAACGCGCTGATCGGCTCGATCACGACGCTGGCTTGCGTGCCCGCATTGTTCCCCGATGAGACACGGATCGTGGTTGGCGTGGTGGCCCCGTAGGTCAGATCGGCCCCCGTCGCATCGAGCGTCAGCGTAGACACGGTCGGCGCCACGGGGGGGGTGCTGCTAAACCCGCCGATTTGCACCGCGCCTAAATAGCGAGCCGCCACCGAGGTCCACGTAAAGATGCCCGTTTTCCCGCTCGTCACGGTCGCATCCGTGGTACTGAGCAGGAGTTCATCCGCCCCGGCGCGTACGCGATACATCCGTAAGGCGGTGCCCTCTGCCTCGCAGCGTATCTGATCGTTCGCTTGCCAGGCGGACACGGGTCCGTTGATTAACGTGGAGGGTACGCCGGCTGTCCGCTCCCAAATGCCTACGGTGGTGTCCGTGAGGATTTTGCATTCATAGCCGGTATAGGTGGGGGCGTTCGCCATTCTGACCAAGACACTCGGAAAGGTATCGACGCCCAATCCATCCAGCGACGGGATGGTCAGGCTGATCCACTGATCGTTTGGCGTACTCAGGGCATTATACGTTTCCACACTGTCAATCGAGGTGCTGCCAGGTCGAACCCCTCCTGACACAATCTGGAAATTGCCGGTGCTGGTATAGCCGGTATCCCACGACGCGCCCAAATCGGTGCTGTCGGCACGGGCAAACGTCTCGTCGGCCAGCGCCGTGCGATAAATGGCGGACGTGGTGGTGTAGGTAGGCGCCGTGTAGGCGCTGGGATTCCCTGCGGCATCGACGTTGTTCACGCTATAGCCGTAGGTCGTGTTCGCGACAATTGTGCGGTCTAAATAGGCCTGGACGCCCGGCCCCACGACGGTCAGGCCCACTGTCGGCGTACAGGCCGTGCCCGTACATCGACGGATGGTACTGCCGGTGACGCCCACGTTATCCGTCCCGTTGATCCAGGACAGGGAGGCCACTCCCGACGGCGACGACGGCGGACTCGCGCCGCCTGATTCGCTGAACGCCGCCGCCACCAGAAGCCAATCATCGACGCCCTGCGTCCAGTCCATCGTCTCCGCGCCAGCCGTCGCCTTCGGCGTGGTAGACAGACCCGCCCCGTCGTTCACACCCGCTGGATTCAGCATGCGATCGGTGGCTGCCGTTTGTCCGGCTCCCACCGTGAGGCCGGTATCAGAGCGCCCGAGTGCGCAATCCACAATCATCGTATTGGACGCCGTCGTGGTGACGACGGCAGACGCCGTGGCCCCGTTGCCACTGCCGATCGCGGTGGCATGCACGGGCTGCGATTGTGCGACACCGGTGAATTGTAGAACGGAGTACCCTTGCGCTTGATCGTTATCCGTGGTCGCCCACGTCACCACCACATCGGCGGTCGCGACCGCCGGGGCAAGGAGATACCAGAGACTCGTTCTGAATACGGAGCCCGCCGTGTAGGTCGTCGAGATGGCTTCGGTCAAGGCCGTCCCGCTAAAGGTAATCCCCGTTATCGCCCCATTCGAACTGCCTGAGGTCCGGCTCTGTACGCACACCACCATGAGCCGATCTGTGCCTGGCTGGCCGACCACAGAGGTGGTCATCGACACTTGGCTCGTGAGGGTGGCGACGGACTCTGTGACCGCGCCGTTGATGGCGATAGCCGCGTAGGCCCACGAGGGCAGCAGAAGCAGGAGTGCCAGTAGTACGGGCATCAGTTCACCGCCAGGTTCGTGGGGGGTGACGGGGGCGTCGTGTCAGGAGTCGGGGGCGCGACCCCACCACACCCCATACGGGTGCTTCCAAGCGCGAAATCATCATAATACATCACCCCGGAGCCGCTTTGCGCGTAGATCTTGACTTGATTAAGCGCATCGGGTTGCCCCGCCTCCAGGAACCGTTTCCCATAATACCCGATCGTCTGCGTGCCATTGATCCACGCCTCAAAGAGCGCATCCGCGCCCCCTGCGCTTCCCACGTTGAGACGCGTCTCAATGCAGTACCATTGATCGTTGTTCAGCGGCACCGTGGCCAGGTTTGGCCAAAAGCTACACGTATTCCCCGTGTTGCCTGACGGGCACACCTGCGTCGGGATTCCTTGCGCATCCAGTTGTAACTCGCTGCCATTGAAATGATGGCCCCAGACGAAACTGGGCGTGTTGTCCGTGGTATACAAATAGATGTTCTTCGTCGAAATAGACCCGTAGGACCAGCCTGGGGCCGTGCGGTACCAGAACCGATTCCAGAGATCCCCCGTCGAGGGGAACGTGCGGTACACGGTGACGCCGCATTCAATGGTGGGGCTGTTCGAACACCCTGCCCGTGAGGGGGGATTGCCGGTGTAGTCCGCTCGAAGCGCCTTCGACCCGCCGTGAGCAATTTCTGAGGTGATAAATGGATTACAGCCGTTTGCAGGATAGGGGTCGGTGTACCCAAGAAATTGACAGGATTGCGTGGACCAGCCGTTGCCGGCGAGTGTGGTTTCGAACGTTTCATCGAAATAGACCGCCGCCTGTCCCACGGACGGCCACAACAGCACGACGAGGAGCACACGAATCAACATCAGTTCCACCATTCAATTCTGAGAATCCCTGGACATCCGTTGCCTCCTGCAGATAACGCAGCGCCCCCGCCGCCCCCTGCCCCATACCCAACAGCGCAACTTGCGCCTGCCGCATTCGATCCACCCCCACCACCTATACCCATAATACTACTCCCCCCAGCCCCACCCCCACCTTTAGTTCCATTCGCCGCCCCACCAATCACCCCACCCAGCTGATACCCTGATACGACACCACTATTTCCCCCTGCACCAGGTCCCGTTGTTCCACCACCCGCACCACCTCCTACGTAACTTACTACATCACCACCTGCATTCTTACTTGATATTACTGCAGACGATGCTCCCGCTCCTGTCCCAGTTGCTCCACCCCCTCCTAAGGGTCCTACATTTCCCCCAGCCCCGCCATTCGTCGCTGTCCCTGCTCCTCCGGCATTGGCCCCACCATACATCACATACGCTGCTATGGGAATTCCTGCAATGACTGTACTCTCACCAACATTACCACTTGCTCCCGCCACTCCTCCGAGTCCTGCTGTTCCTATCGAAATCGTCAATGTACTTCCCGCGATCACACCTATCGGCATATTAACCACACAGGCTCCACCAGCTCCACCTCCGCCCCCCCCACCAGGGTTGGCCGTGTGACCTCCACCGCCTCCACCGCCCGCCCCACAGCCAGTAACAGCGATCGTGGAGACGCCAGTGGGCACGACAAACGAACCGCTGCTGGTAAACGTCTGCGAATAGAGCCGTGCGCCAGGTGCGCCAGCCCCAAGATGCACCGTCGTTTGCGCAAACGCGCCCGGCGCAAACACCAGCACGAACACTACGAGCAAGAGCTGCATCATCGTTTTATCCTCCTTAATACGCCGCCATGACCGCGCCCGTGGCGCCGGTGCCGGTGGTGGCTGATGTCACCACGATGTAAAAAGGCCACGGCGCCGTACTGACGCAGACCCCATGCGCGTGGGTCGTCCCCGAGAGGGTAAACGTGCAAATCGGTTCACCGGTCGTCGCGGTCACGCCACTGGTGAAACCGCCGTAGATGATCTGTGTTTGCGCGACGGCCCCGGTGCCATCAACGGTGCCCTCGAACGTTTTGGTGCCGGTAGGGACCGTCACGGGCGCGGTTGGCGTGCCGTCTCCGCCCACCACCAAGCCTGTCGCCATCGTGACACTCCGCACCGCGCCGCCGGAGGTCTGGATCAGGTTATTGGTCTGGTCTTCGCCAGATAAGAGCGTCCCGAGTGCGGTCCGCACATTCCCTGCAAGATCGCTCGAAAAGGAGTTAGCCGAGCCTTCGGTGAGGGACGGTGCGGCAGCGGTCGCTGACACTGGACCTGCCGCAAGGACCACGTCAGGAGCCGTGGCAAGAACCGTGAACAGACACAGGGCAAGACGCGCCCAGATTGTGTGACGCATTAGAATCCTCCTGGGGCGGACTTCCACTGTGCCCCGTGCTGCTTGATCCGTCCTGGGCTGCCATAGCCCTGTGCGGCTTTGATATGGATGAGTGCTCGTGGGTTGGTGCCTGACAGCGAGATATAGCACCCGCGCTGGACGGTGAGGTCCGCGGGCGGGGAGACGACCGTTTCGCCACCCGCGAGGTTGCTAAGCTCCAGTTTGACGTTCGACGCATCGAGGGCACTCGCTACATCAGAGTCAACGACCTTCAAGACATTGTCTGATCCAGACCCGCTCATGAGGGCGACGCAAGCCAACTGACCCTGGCCGACAAAGACATGGCCCGATTTCGTCAACGTGACTTGATCGGGGTACCGCTGGCTGATCGGGTAGATACGGGTATCGTCAAAGACGAACTGATCAAAGAGCAGGACGCCGGTGGTGGTCGAGAGTGTATCTTGAGTTCCGAGCACGCCTTGACCGATTGCGGCAGCATGCGTTTGGCTGGTCAAGGTGACGACTTGGGAGCCGTTCATAAACAAGGTCACGACCCCGGCCCCGACCGTGGACACAGTGGTGAGCAGTTCAATGCACTGCCACTGGCCCCGTTCAAAGGTGACAAATGAAGTCGGCGCAGTGCCGTCACCGATGCCGATTTCAAGCAGGTTGCTCGATGCCGTCACGCGCATACCGAGCGAGACTTCGACGGTGCCACCGGCTTGCTGCAACTCGTAAATGTTGAACGTATCGTCCGCCGTCGCGGTGAAGTCTTTACTCGCATACAAATAGAACCGGGTATAGCCCGTGGCCGCGTCGGCAATGTCGATACTCGTGTGCGTCAAGGTGTGGTCATTGGTATCGCCCGCACGCAGATCGACGCGCATGCAATAGGCCCCACGAAAGGGCACTTCCATCCCTTGCATTCTCGACAGGACGGAGTAATGCGCAATGTCGAGCTTAGAGCCCGTATCGGTTTCTGAGGCCCAGTCCGTCGTCGTCGTCGCGTTCTCAAACGGACTTTCAACAATCCAGGGGAAGCTCATGCTATGCCTCGCTTACGGCCGGTTCAGCTTCTTGCGTCTGCGCCTGTTCGGCCTGTTGACGTTTCAGTTCACGGGCTCGGGCGAGATTGCGTCGAGCCTTCTCTTTATGTTCTTCGGCCATGGTCCGGCGCTTGACCTGTTCCAGGGCGGTGTTCTCGGGCTTCTTGCCTTCAAAGGCGGTGTCCCAGTTCTCTTGCGGGATCGTGCGATAGTTCATCGCGCCACTGATCTGGGCTCCGGCCACGAGCCGGTCCAGCACGCCATTGGGGCGGAACCGCTCAATGTTGGCCAAGTCCGGGTCCTCTGAGTCTGGCTCCAGTTGTCGGCGCACGTTCTTCCATTGCCCGATAATTTTCTTATTCAGCTTTTCCCACTTGCGATGCCGGTCCACCATGCCTGCCGGGTTCTTGCGCATCTCTTCTTCAGTCGGCATGTTATTGGTCCAGGCCGCACGCAATTCCTTTTCGAGGTTGGCGAGCTTGTCCTTCTCAGAGCCCTCTAACGGGGCGGGGGCAAAGTCTTCCAACTGCTTGTCAATCGCCTTCCGGCGCTGGTGCATGAGTTGGGGCTTGCTGATCTTGTTACGGAACGGGTTGGTCGGCGCGAGGGCCGCATCAATCTGGGTTTGTTCTTCCTTCAGATCCAGAATCTGTTCGGACTTGAGCAACACGCGGTCTAACGGTTTCATGCGATCTCCTTCGTTACTTATGGCGAACGATAACCGCAGGGCAGGGCCAGAACAGCCCCGCCCTGAGTCAAGGGGATTAGGTAATAGCGACGATGAGCGCACCGCCATCGGTCGCTCCGACACCGAAGTCGTAATTCTCACAAATCATGCACTCGCCCGCATCGAAGTTATCAATAGGGACCGTCACGCCGACGCCGAACCGGCCATCGGACACGACCACACCGTTGGCCACGGTCGCCCCGGTGCCATCAATGCCAGCCGTCACGGTGCCTGCGCCGTCAACAATATATGGGCGGCGAATATGCAACCGATCTGTGGCCGCGCCAGTCGTAATGCCCGCAGCCAAGGTGCCGGCCTGCTGGATGTGCATGAAATCTGCGACGAGACTATCCAGCGTGGCGGTCATGTCGATCATGGCCCCAAACGCGCCGTCGCAAATCGACGCGACACGTTCGATGCACACATATTGGGCCGCGCCGGTCGCGTCGATCCCGAGGATGGATGTGCTGGCCGTCTGCGCCGTCACATCGAGGGAACAGTCATGGAGGTAGAGGTTCGTGGCCGCAGCCGAGAAATCGACCAGCGCCGACCCTGTATTCAGCGCGTCCCCCACAAAGGTAATGCCAGCGATTTCAATGTCCGCTGCCGTCACGTTCACCGTCTGGTCATTCGCGGCCAGCGTGAGCTTGACGTTGCGATAGAGCGGGTTGCCGTAGTTCATGTGCCCACGGCTTAGACCGATCATCTTCACGCCAGCGACGTTCGCGGCAATGGATGTCGCCGTGCCAGCCGCATTGGCCGCGCTGTGCGTACCAGGCAAGAGAACGATGCAATCACCGACATTCGCCGTGACCAAGGCCCAAGCCCGGTTAACCGTGCGCAAGGCCCGTTCTGGTGAGAGGCCGTCGTTATTGTCACTGGCGGAATAGGCACGGCCATCAACCGTGTACGAGGCGGACGGCGCAACCCAAAACACTCTTCCAGCGAAGTCCGGGGCCTGGCCCCAGATTGTTCCATATTTCGTGAGGTAACCCATGTATTAGTGTCTCCTTGATACGATTAGATACCGCACCATCCCACGCGCATCCCCGTGTTGGCGCTAGAGCCCGTCGCTCTTAGCATAGACCTTGACCTTCTTCACGCCCAAGGACCGGTTGCCTGGCTGGCACGGTCCAGGACAGCCGCCGAACGGTCCTGCCTTTTCCGGCATGGCCTGGCTGTCGCCTTGCTTCTTCAGCTTGGGGCCGTCCCCGGCGCTGATCTTCTTCTCTGGCTGGTAGCTGTGATAGTTACTGGCCATTAGCAGCCTCGTTTCTTTTTCTTCTTCATTGAACAACCTCCAATGCAGTGACGCCGAGATAATCGAATATCGGTCCAGAAATGACCACTTTCCCGTTCACGCTTTTGAGTACGAACGAGTGCAGATCATGGTGGCATGCCCCGCAAACGGTGATGAGATTTTCAGGGGAATGATCATGCTCATCAAATAAGTGATGAACTGACATCCTCTTTTCTGTATCACCGCAAATCCTGCACGTTGCAGCGTCTCTGGCAATAACAAGCGCCCTAGCCGTCTTCCATTCTTTTGAATGAAGCCGCTTGCTATAGTAACCATTGACTTTCGCCCTGTAGCGAGAATCTGCCCTCGCCCTAAACCTCGTGGCGCACTCGGACGAACAGTACTTGCCTCTTTCTGTTGCGAAGGCGTGCGGCTTAAATAATGCCCCACATTCAGCGCACTCTCGTTCAGGCAACCGTTCGTATGACTTTGCCGTCTCCCTTCGCCTTCTAGCGTTCTGCCTTGCATTGTTGCACTTCTCAGAGCACGTCTTAGCGTTGGGATGCGGCTGGTCAGTCTGAAACGTAACCCCGCAAATAACACAACATCTAGAAAGTTCAGAGTCATGTTTCTTAGGGTTACGCCTTCTCCAATATTGTTGATTCTGGGCTTTGGAGCGGCAAGGCACTGAACAGTACCGTTGCCGCCCCTTGCCCATATTTCTCGTCGCTGTGTCAAATACTTTTCCGCACAAGTCACAAGGCTTTTCCATGAGGCACCTCCAATGCTAATCATTCTAGACGCATTGGTGCCAAATGTAAAGACAAGATTCGTGCCAGGGAATGACATGGCAACGCAACTCATTGATTAGCTTACTGAAGAACCTAGAATCCAACGCCAGTCGCGGTACATATTGCTGAATCTCGCGTAGGCGCGCCATTTTGCAACTAGAGTATCTAACTCCTCCGCCATGCCGAACTCCAACTTGATGCGATCAAACCAGTACAGGTTATCCTTCATCGCACTGGAGTCGATCATGAACCAGTCATTGGAATCGGTGAGGTATTCCCAATCCACGACCGTGTACGCGCCCTTGTGGACGTTCGCGTCGTTGTTGGCTGTCTCGACCTTGCCACTGGAGGCGGTAATCTCATAGGCACGGCCATAGAGATCGACCGGGATCAGGAGCATGTTCGGCATCGTGGAAATGCGCTCGGCCTGGTCCCCGCGAAAGCCCCGGAACTGAATCCGGGCTGCTTCCACGGCGGTGGCGGTCAAGGCGCTGGTGACTTTGTTGTCAAAGCCACTGGATGTGGACGCACCTGACGTGGTCGTATGCGAGTCACTGACCAATGCCACGGCTTCGCTATGGTTGTAGAAGTAGGTGTCGATGCTGGAGGCGTTGTTGAAAATACGAGCGCCATACTTCTGACGGGTACGGACGTAGGCCTCAGCCAGGGCCGCAGGCTTGCGCTCCCAGACACCGTGCCGGTCGTCATCGTACAAGTCGCGGGTGATCTGGAAGCCATTCACAAATTCCTTGTGCGTGGCCGTCACATCATAGCCCTGGCTCTGGCTCTGGTAGCCGACCGTGCCCCCGAACTCGGTAAAGTCCGGCAACGCGCCGACTTCTGACCAGCGTTCAAACGAGTCGCTGGAGTTCTGCATGTTGTAGAAATCCGGCACCCGATCCTTGAGCTGGTTATACTTCTCTTTGAACAGCTTCGTGACTCGCTTATCGAGCAAATCACCAAAGCCTGCACTATTCATTGGACTCGGCATGTAACGTGTCTCCTTACGGGTTAATCAACGGATTACGACTGGACTTGCAACCAGGCGTTGCCGCCCAAGGTCAAGTGCACAAACGAGTCATTCGCACCGTTGAGTTCCAAATCGAGAATGCTGAACGTCGCACCAGTGGACACCGCAATGTCCGCGCGAACGTTCTTGAGGTCGGTCGTCAAGGTCACGCCCTGCAAGCCGATATTGACTCCGGCGTAGCAGTAGGTATCGCCCACGGCATTGGCCGCAAACGGCACCAGAACGGTGGCGGTGACAGACGAGGTCGAGGTGATCTTCCGGCTCTTGCCGACATTGCTGCCGGACGTGTACCAGAGGATGCCTTCGTCCATATCAGGGGAGGCGACAGACGTACCACCCACGGCGGTGAGGCCGTTGGAGGCGGCGGTCACAATCGTATCAGCCGTGATGCCGGTGCCGGTTGCGCCCGTGACCATCTGCGCACGCAGGACCTGGTCCGGATTGACAATGACGCCGAAGACGGCTTCGTCGGCACCCTGGGTCGTGCTGTAGGTGATCGGTCCACCCGCCGCTGCGGCCATGCCATTGTCCACGATCAGACCGAGGGCGTTAGCGATCCCGGTTGTGGTCGAGGTGGACATCTGCCCGCTGGCGTTCGCCGCCGACTTGATGACAATGATGCCTTCCGCCAGAGCGGCAGAGGCTTTGTACTTCTTGATGATCGGCGTGGATGAACTGAGATTGTATGCGTACTTCATCGGTTCCTTTCGCCCTACTTTAGCGGTCTAGGGGTGTGGCCGTTAGAGATGGCCGCGCTGGATGCGGTCTGCTCTGGATTTAGCTAAGGCGCGTCGCTCATCAGCGGTCGAACGCACCGTGGAATAGAGTTCATCGTAGATGTACCAACTGCAATGCGAGTCGAACGTGCTGCATCCATCGCACTTGGCTTGACACACCGGAAATTCCTTTTCCTTCCGGTAGTGGACCTTCGCGGGGTTGAACTTGTTCGTGCAGAGCGGGCACAGGGTAATGACCTTCTTCTGGGCCGCAATGTCGTCAATCCAGCCACCGGCTGCACGGCCACGTTTCTTGCCGCCGCCTTCCGCGTCCTTCATGAGTTCCGCTGCGGTCCATTGCTTGGCGATCAGAATGTTCATTTACACCCCGGTCTTCTTGTACGTGTCGTAGTCGTCGTATTCCTTCTTGACATCGTCCCAGCCACCGGGGTAGCGTCCGTTCCGCATGAGGCGTTCGTAATGCTGCACTTCTCGCGTCGAGAGACTGGACCGGAAATCCTTCTTCGCCTCGGTTGGTTTCTTGCTGGCACTGGAGGTGTCCATGTAGGCTTCCCGTCCTAACGGTTTAGAGGCTAATGTCTGCTTCGTCTTGAGCGTGTCGAGATCCCCAAAGGCGGCACGGGCCGCAGTCAGTTCATACGACAGGATCTGTTCCTGGCTCTTGGGTTGGCCCAGGCGCTGGATCAGATACCCGTACTCGCGCTCAATCTTCTGCCGTTCCTCCGTCCCTGGGACGGTCGCATTGGGCACCAACTTCTTGTACTCACTCATCTCGGTCGAGACACTGGACAGCACCCGCGTCTGTTCTTCACGGGCCTGCTGCTTCGCTTCCCATTTGGCATAGAGTTGGTTGTCACGGAACTCAAAGGCTTTCGCCTGCGTGATCGTGCCCTGGTCCACGGCCGCTTGAAGTTGCTCCCAGCTATATTCCGGCTCGACCTGCTTCCGCGCTTCGACCTGCGCCTTCAGCCGCTCTTCCAAGCGGATGCGTTCTTCCCGTTCAGAACGGGCTTCGGCTTCTACTTGGGCAGCTTTGGCTTCGGCGGCTTTGGCCCTGGCCCAGACTTGCTTGAACCGGTCCCCTTCGGGGTCGAGAGGATGGGGTTTAACATCTTCGACTTTCGTTTCAGGCCGGTCACTGGGTTGCTCAACTTGAGCTTGGGCAACTTCAGTTTCAGGCTGGGTGGCCGGAGCTTCTGCTGCGCTTTCAGCGGGAGATGGTTGTTGTACATCGAGTTCGTCCCCTTCTAACATGCTGCCTCCATTCCTCGTTTATGGCCGAGCCGCCTCACTCGCTTATGGGGGAGTGGTCCCGCGTTGGCTTATTCCGTTCCTGGTTACAGGCTGGCCAACTTCATTTCCTGCAACGCGCACTGCATCATGCCGCAGCACGTAAAGCCGTTCCCATCGAGGGTGATGTTCCACGTCTCGCCGTTCGTCGCAATGACGACCGTGGCCTCATGGCGCTTGCAAATGGCCTGGATCAAATCCGACGACGGCACTTCATCAAGATTGAGTGGCATGGCGTTCCTTGACGATCTCACCGGGCAATTGCATGACATGTTTCAGTATGTTCACCCGTGTCTCGTAACAGACCACGTTCATTTGCGCTTCACGAATCTTTTCATTGGACAAGGCATGCTTTAACGCCTCAGTCCAGGACAGGGCCTGGGCCTGGTTCTCGTTCAGCATGGCCTGGCACTGTTCCAGGAACCGGTCCCAGCCAGGGTGGCCGGTCAGTTCAGCGGCATGTACCGCAGCGGTTTCGAGCAAGGACACGGCAATGTCATGTTCCTGTGCGGACGGTTTCTTAACCAGGGTTAAACACTCTTGTCTAGTCGGTGGCATTAGGCTTTCCGTTCGGTCGGGCGTTCACAGACGCCGCAATACTTGGGGACATTCGCTGGTTCCGTCACATGCTCGTGTACTGCCTCCGTCAACTGCTTACGGAAGATGCGACCGTAGAGGGCGCGGCATTGAGGACAATGGATTTCCGCTTCCTCAATGAGCATGGGCCGCTCTCCATATTGCCTTCCTGGCCCTGTCGTACTCTCTATTTTTCTCTCTCCACTCTTTATCCCTCTGATGGGACCTCTCTTTGTTTATTGCGTCTTGATGATATGCTTTCACGCAGACATCACACCTTCTCATTCCAGATGGTGTCACTCTCAATTCGTGCCCTCTTATGCAGAGAGCTTGTCTCGCTTTTTTAGCTGACGGACTAATACCCCTAAGGATATTTTCTTTCATTGAGACTGGTTCAAGATGGTCAGGGTTTACGCAGGCCCTGTTTCTGCACAAATGATCGAGCGTGAGTCCATCAGGGATCTCACCTTTTACTAGTTCGTATACATACCTATGGGCTAATACCACCTTCTTGGTCTGCTTATTCCATACCGTTCCGTACCCAGCGCCTTGTATTGCGGCAATCCACTGCCAACATGATTCTCCGAGGTGGATTTTAGATTTGATGCGCTCCTCAAGCTCCATCACTGAATTTGGCCTTTCGCCCCAGGCAAAGATTCGTCTACTAATTGGTTCGGGCCCTGATTTGTCATGGTCATGCCATCACCGGCCGGTTCGCCGCCGCCCTGGCCATTGCTCGGGCCCCCGCCCCCGCCCATTTGCATCTGGGCAAAGGCCTGGGCCTGTTGCGCCATCTGGGCCTGTTTCTGGAGCTGGACCTGCAACTGCCGGAGCCACTTCTGGAGCAGGACCTTGCTCCCTTGATGGAGCATCCCGTATTCAGGGGTGACGCTGAAGTCTTGGAAGATTTGCAACTGAGCCTGTGGCCCCTCTTGCGGCACGCCTTGCGGCATGTAGCCTTGCACGATGGTGTGGAGCACTTCATCGGCGGTCAACTTCGGCTTGTCACTATCCGCTGACGGCGGCTTGATCCACTCGTGCGGGTCCTGGCCTGCGGCCGTAATGAGCTTGCGCAGCACGTTGTACATACACTCTTGATCGGTCAGGCCTGCCTGGAAGGTCATGCCATTGAAGACGACCGGCAACAGGCCTTGAATGGTCTGCGCTTGCGTGGCCTTGTTCGTGTTCAGTGAATTGGCCTTGAACTCAAACTGGAACCGGCCCCGGATCTTGGACGGATCATCAATGGTACGGTATGGGTTCTTGCCCGGTTGCGTCATGGGCGAGACTTTGTACTGCTTGTTCGGCGGCAGGAAGGCTTGGTTCAATTCATGGAACTGTTGATAGACCTGAGCCAGGCCTGCAAAGAACCGGCGCAAGAGCCGTTCGGGGCGGGCATCGCCTTGTTGTAAGACCGCCTGCATCCCGCCGACTGTTCTGAGTGCCGACGCCTTCCCTTGCGGGACACGGCCGAAATCTAGATCGCCCAAGACCACTTGCTTATCCGCCCATTGCTGCAAGAGCGCGACGTAGTTAAAGGACGTGGTCTGGTCTGGGTTCGGGATCTGCGGGAAGACCATGTCCTGGCCAGGATTGCTGACGGGATAACCTTCACCAGGAGCGCACTTGATCACTTCAGGGCGCATGCCGGACGCGGCCCGGTACAAGAACCAGGGCGTGTTCACGAGCGTGTTCTTGTCCAGCGACTGGTCGAGAATCGCCTTCATCGTGTCGTGGATATGTTCGAGGAGTTCCAACATCCCGAGGCCATAGAACTGGCCAGGAATGGGAATCATGCGGGCTTCGGCAAACGGACGGCGCGGGGGGATGCTCGGCCACTTTTCGGTGAGCAGACAGACCTTGAGCAGTTTGCGCTGTTCCTTGAGCACCCAGAACACGACATCCTCTTCCAGCCCATCATTGTCCACGTCATAGCGACCGAAGTAGGTTAAGCGCGTGAACGATGCTGGTGTGTGCGGCCCCGGTTGGTAGTCTTGCCCGGCGAGGGCGTCGCGTTGGACTTTGTGCTCGCCAGGGTCTTGGCTTTGGCTCGCCACGGCATCGCCTTTGCGAGGGTCTTCATCAATCGCGTCCACATCCGCTTGAGTAAGTTGGTCATAGTATCCTTGTTGGTGGAGGCGTTTGATTTCATCCCACGATGGATAATCGACCATGTTGACGTGGTCAGCCCCACCGGGGTTGGATGGTCCGGGCATTTGCAAATTGCTGGATCGCGCGGGCACCACAATATCTTCAAGTTGTTTCGGGAGGAAACAGGGGCCATCGAATAACCTCATGTCCCGTTCGGCCACCATCACGAGATGGTTGTCTTCGTCGGTATAGAACTCGACGCTGGCCACTTGGTCTTGCCGGTTCTCGTCCATCCAGCGCACGCTCCAGCCCCACGGGTCGTTGCCGGTCTTGGACGACAACGAGTGAGGAAACGCCTGGTCTAGAATGAGGCGGATCTGTAACTCGGCTGGAGCCTCGGGCTTAAGCGGGGCAAAGGTGCGGACATCGGAGACTTTGCGGTCTTCTTTGATGTAGGGGATAAAGGCAATCGCGGTGCCGTCCGTCACGAAGCTATCAGCATACTCCTGGACCTTCTCTTCACCGTTCTGTTCAACGAAGAACTGGTAGTCGGTCAATTCATCGACGATCTCGCCCTTGTCCTGATCGGCCTGGCTCGTGGCCTGGGCCGACATGACCGGGCGCTGCGTCAGCACGGCATTGACCAAGGTGTCGATCATGCGCTGGCAGTCCGTCATCATGAGCGGGATATGCGCGTTACTGGCCCCGTCCCAGGGCTGGGTCTTGTGCTCCAACCAGCCTCGAAGCTTGGCATAGAGCTGGAGCCGGTGTTCGGACCAGTCAGAGCGATCCTGGAGGTCGGACTCATACTCATCTATCACTTTAGATATGAGCTTGGTCTTGTCGAAGCTGAACGTGCGCTTGCGCGAGAGCTTGGGGGGTTCCCCAGCCTCGTGCGCCGCACTGTCTTCTGGCCCTGGACCCTCAAACTCGCCAGGGACTTCGATGTCTTGTTCTTGGTCAGGCATCTAGCGTGCTACCTTACGTGAATTGCGACGGCGCATGACTTCTTTCTTCATGTTGCAGTTATAGCAAAGCACTTGAAATCCAGCAGGGTAATCATTACGCACAAGCCATCTATACAGACCTGTTCGGCCAATGACTTGTCTGTGCTGCTTGCCATCATCTTCTACGTGGTCAATACACAGCATATCTATATCGCCCTGACCGCAATGACGGCAGGTGCCTTCACCATTCGTCAGGACATTCACTACGGCGGTCTTTAACTTTTCGTTCTCGTCCGCATACATATCCCGCACATCGACTGATGATCGGTACAATTCCCGACGCCTCTTATTGTGGGCATCCTTGTCGATTGTGGACCATGTACTTTCACGGCGCTTATTCCATTCCTTGCGACAGGCTACGCAAAAATTACTGACGCAGTAGCGTGGCGATTCAGGGTGGACTAGGCACGTGTTCCCGTAATAAATTTTCGTCCCATTGCGGACGTGAGCGGTATCAATTCCCAAGGTACGACCCCACCTCACGTCGCCATACGCTGCCGACGCTCTTGAGCCCTCGAAACGAGGGGGAGGAATTGGCGGCATATTTGGCTAACGTGGGCCAGTCATCGTTTTTCTGCTTCGCTCGTTGCTTCTGGGCCTTATCGAAGGACTGCTTATGGTCATCCCACAAATATCTTTTGAATTGATATGTGACATCCATGCAGCGCACGTCAACGCGGATTCGCGTTCGTCCCGTGGCGATGTCCGGCTTGAGCATGTCATTGATCACGCTCCGACCGACCTCGCCATCATCGGCTAAATCAAACATCAGCCCGGCTCGTTCAAAGGCATCTTGCCAGGTCGATTCACGTGAGGTATCAGACGGGGAGCGGCCCATGTTCGGGTCCATCAAGCGGCGGATACTACCCCAGCCATAATCAGACTCAATCGACGACACGCGACTCGCCACATTCTCTGGCGTGCCCTCGATCTTCTCGGCGTGGACCAGATCCCAGTCATCGTTCGGATCAACTTGTATCCAGAGCAGGTAATGCGGTTTCCGTGGGTGCGGGTCCAAGAGGCAGAGCACCGGGTAGCTTGGGTCCACCTTCACGTTCTGGACATGATTAAACTCGCACAGACTGTCTCCCTTGCACGTTCCGCACAGATGTTCCTCATTGACAATCGTGAGGTCGTTGCACGTAAAGCACCACCATCGGTCTGCATCGGTAAAGAGGGGATGCACGCGGTTCGACATGCGGATCGGCTGGCCATAGATACGGGTCGCTCGCTCAGTCGGAGACATCTGTTTGGCGCGTGCCGCCACGGCATCCTGGTTCAGGTTGGCGTTGTCTGTCGTGAACATATTGAAGCAGCGCACGTCAGGGTCTTGGTTCGCCCCCGGTTGCGCCTTTTCCCACAGTTCATCGACAATCCAGTCCACCGGCAAAGTTGGATCATCGGGCCAGGTCATGGCCATAACCAAGGTGCCGTCCACGCGCATGACGCGGGCACGGTTTTCTCGCCAGATGTCATACTTCGGCGGTTCGTCATGGAGGATGAAATGGAAATCTCCAGAGGCAAAGTCGGACGGGTCCTGGTCATAGGACATAAACTGGATCGTACTGATCCCTTCGATCTCACTGGTGTCGGGATTGCGACAATAGACGGATAAGGTCCTTGTCCGTTCAGACCACGACTCTTTCCATTCACTCTTCATTAGACAGTGGCGCGGTATCCATCCATAGTGGCCACGGGCTCCACCTGGACGGTCCAGACCCTGCCACCGGCTCCAGTTCAATTTCGGGAGGATGATCGGAACCAGCGTCGTCGTGAGCGATTCCACGACCACACGACAAGCAATAGGGCCACGAAGTTTTTCACGTGGGTAGGTGTCCTTCAAGGAGAGCGGGATTTGACCGGTGGCGCGAACGACCATCTCAACTAAGGACGAATCAGTTTTTGAGCTGCCATTTCCCCCAAAGATTCCAATGGTTTTCGCGAGGCATCCATGGATTTCATGGGCAACCGGACTGACTGGCACATAGTAGCGAAGCTGATTCACCTGCCGGTCAAAGCTCTGCACCGCCAACATCTCGTTCGCCAACGTCACCAGTTCGGCGTCTGATAAGGTGCCGATCGACGTGGCGTCGAGATGGTCGAGGTGTTGAAGGACTTCAGGGGTCATCGCGGGCTACACCGTGGGCAGGAACAGGCCAGGCCTATCACCTGGTTCTTCCCATGATCAACCAAGCTAAGTAAGCAGGGCTGCGTCTCCACATACTGGTATGGCGGATCAAGCGGGAATACCATCCGTTCCAATTCAGCGATACGCCTATATAATTCTTCCACCTGGATAATGGTCATGCTTGTCCGGCCACCGTCACGTCAATCTTCCGTTCTGTCAGTTCCGCTTTCATGCCACGGCGCTTGATCTCTTCCAGCAACGCGGGCATGACCGTATCCATCTTCTGGTGCATCTGCTGGCTAATGATCTGTGTTGGCTGACCTTCCAAGACCAGCATCTTATCCGTCAGAATCCCCATCATAACCGTGATGTCCTTGGCCTTCGTCTCACTCAGCAACCGTTCAAACCGGTCGCCTTCCTTGAGATAGTCCACGAGGCGCTGGGACAGCCACTGGACATCCGCCTTCAGCTCGTCCTTGTTGTACTTGCGCTTGACCGGCACCTTGATCGGGTCCAGCTTCACTGGCGGAGGTCCAGCCGGGGCCTGGACCTTGACCGGCACCTGGTCCTGATAGAGCGGTCTAAACTTCTTGACGGGCATAATTATGTCAACTGACTGAGGGGGACGGCGCTCGATTCGATATGCTCTCTGTGGGTAGTCGTGATCTGCGATGACGCCTTCCGATCAGGGAAGGGGGCCATCCACTGCCACGTCGCCAATGTGCCGCTACAAAGCGGAGTGTAGAGTGTCCTCGATTGCCGTCCCAGGTCCTCTGCCATCCTGTCCAGGCCCTCCATCCGTATCTGATTTGATACAGACCTCCTACTACTAGACGCCCTGGGACGAGATATGACCTGATTTCATAGAGTTAGATAGGGTCTCGTGAACGGAATGGTATCGGTTTCGATACGTTTTCTACTAAGCCATTGACTTAACACGCTATCTAGCGTATCATAAGGTATGGATCAGCGGCCGATGTGTCAATTATGCTGTCAGAACCCGGTCAAGCAGAAGGGGTATAGGAGGGGGAAGATACGGTACGGCTTTCTCTGTTCGGGCTGCTACAAGCGGCGACTCAAGATACATGGCCCGCATCCTTCCTACCGGGTCTATACAGAAGAAGAACGCCAGTTCCTACATGAGAGGCGGTACAAGAAGAAGCCCTATCGCCGCTACCTCCATGATACCTGCGACTGGTGCGGGTTCGTCCCCGTGTTCTTAGGCCAGCTCGACATCCACCACAAGGACGGGAATCATAGCAATAACAGTCCCTTAAACCTCGCCACGCTCTGCTCCAACTGCCACCGCCTGGCCCATTACCAGATCCGCTCTGGAATCCGCTAACGTCCCTTCATAAGTACTTGATTCTATTCAGTGTCAAAACTGGCTCCGGGGCCGGTTCTGGCCCCCTTTTGTTATTCTGGTGCAAGAGCCGGATGGTACCAAAGCCCGTTGACGGCAGGGGGTGAACCGATGCCACCCGCCGGTCCTGGCCCTGGCCATGAGCTGAATCAGTAACAGAATCAGATACTTAATCAACGTCTGATAATAAGTGTTATGGACACTTGATATGGACCTGGCCCTGCTCAGGCCCTTGCCCATCGCGTGCGCCGGCACTGGCCCTGGTCCCGGTACAGGTCAAGGCCCATGCCCTGCCCCTGGCCTATGTCCGACCTGTTTGGTCGGCAATGGGGAGGGGCAAGTGACGCGTCCCTGTCGCTGGTACTGTATCTAAACAGATACAACCTAGACATGAACTGAATCCAAAAGGATACAGTTGAGGCATGGTCATGTTACGTAAAGGTAACAATGCGGTGTGTGGGTGTATGCTTTCTGATACAGTGGAAGGGAATGGCCCTGGTCCTGGCACTGGTCACGGTCCTGTCTCTGTCACTGTCTCTGTCACTGTCTCTGTCTCTGTCTCTGTCTCTGTCTCTGTCTCTGTCTCTGTCACTGTCACTGTCACTGAAACAACACATAACTCGTCCTTCTCTTTCCCTCCTGGTTCCCAATATGGGCCAGAATAGGCGCGGTATCAGCTACCGTATCAGGTAGCGTATCCGGTCGGAGATCCCGTCCATGCGCTGAGCTATTACTAGGCCAGTATGGGCGGGGAGCAGAGAAGGTCCCGATCTAGCACGAGATCGGGCGGAAGCTGCTGGACTCCCCTTGACTTACCCTATATGGATAAGCGATAAGACGTTTTCCATTACTGCCCGGATGGAATCGGTTAGGACCGGAGCGGATACCATTATAGTGCGTACCCCCTACTACTAGACGCCCTGGGACACAATCGGCCCTATTCTCAATCAGTTAGGTGCCCTCTCGTTGACGGAATGCATAGCGTAGCAGGTAGCGAGTTAAAGAGGCACAAAATCAACCGCAATCTGGCATAAATCACACAAGTGTGGTGTCAATTTTACCATGCTGTGACGGAAAAGAGACAGGGCAAGGCGGGAGTGGTCCACGTGCTAGAATTATCCTGTCAACAATATCAATCTGTTACGTCTACGCACGCTAGATAGCGTATCTGGCATGGGGGATGCAGTAGGATCAGGCATGAACACGAACCACACAAAGAAACGGTTTCAGGTCTGGAAAGCATTGGGGAATGGGCCATATCATTATGTCGCAAGCTACCAGACAAGGGAGAAAGCAGAACAAGTGGCTGGATTCTATCGGCAACAAGTCGGCGCAGTCCATGGCGAACCATTCAAGGCTTACGTTCAGGAAAGGGAGAACTAACATGGGATACCTTGACGCACTCAGGGCCAAAGGGTTTGACGGATCATATCACATCCCCTTCACCAAGACATACAAGGTGACATGCTCATGTTGTGCGGCGCTGTCAATCAATAACGTCCCATGCCATGAAACGGGATGCTCCAATCAGGTGCATGAATGCAAGTGGTGCAATGCGCTGATTCAGTATAAGGGTTATTGCGAGGAATGCCGGTAGCTCTCAGTTCAACGGGCGCACACCAAGGGGGATGATATGAAAGTAGCACGGTACAAGATCGGCCAACAGTACATGACGCGCGGGAAGCATCCGGTACGGTGCACGGTCACGGATATTTACTCAACATACAATGCACAAGGGGAGTTGGTCTATATCCGCTACGTTGCCGCTCATGAGTTTCTAGGCCAAACATTGACAGAGTACGATATACCGGAAGCGACGATTGCACGCGGAGAGGAAAGGGTAGCATCATGACACTCACCACTATCCCCGCGCTTGTCCGTCTCCTGGCCCTGGCCCTGACCCTGGCCCTTGCCGTGAGCGGATGGATGGGATTCTTCTTATACATTACGCGGTAACAGAGGAGGAAAGACCATGAAAATATTAGGCAAACACATGGGGACAAAACTGCAAGCAGAGTGCAAGGCGCGATTTGTCCATCGCTTCACAGGGGAGCACAAGCCAGAGTGGGCTTACAAGCCATTCAAGAATGAATCGTTACAGCTCACGAGCTACCCAGTTCAATTTGCTGACGATGCCGACTGGTTAGCGCACACCTATTTTGAAGTCATGAAGCAAGGGAAGCTGAGTAAGAAGACGCACTATTGCGAATCTTCCCCGACCTGGCCTAATAATCCTGAACTCAGAAAACCCTAACCCGCACGAAAGGATCTGACCATGAGTACAACACAGGACACAGAGAAGTACAATGGATGGACGAACTATGAAACGTGGAATTGTAAACTCTGGATGGATAATAACGAGGGCGACCAAGATTATTGGAAAGACCAGGCACGAGAAGCTAAAGAGCATCCGATTGAGAATGAGTACATGACGCTAGACCGGCGCATTGTGCATGCCCTGGCCGACAACATAAAAGAACAGTTTGAAGAGCAAGCCGAGGCATGGATGGGCAACCAAGCCTCCTTCTTTGCCGATATCTTCAATGCCGGACTCAGCCGCGTGAATTGGATTGAAGTAGCTGAGTCCTTAATCGAAGAATGTGACGAAGCCTAACCAGAAGGGAGATTGCCATGCGCGTGAACAAGTACCTCTATGGCTGGAAGTTCCATTGCCACTATGGGCAAGGATGGGAATACGAGATCTTTGAAGGGACGTACTCCGGCATGAAAGAGAACCGGAAAGCCTATCGGGAGAATAGCCCATACCCGCTCAAGATCACACGCGGGAGAGAACTCAATCCAGCATGGGAAGCGATACAGAAAGGCCAGGTGACACCATGTTAACCACCCAAGCACAAGTACGCCGATCATTCTGGGACTGTACCCAGTACGACGAAGCAGAAGAGAAGCGACTGAAACGCACACGCAAAGAGAAGGACTATCGGACCGATGTGCGATGTGCCTTTGTCGATTATGTCGATGCACTATGCAGAAGCGGAGAGATCACTGAAGCCTTAGCCCATCGGGTGACAGCATGACGGCCCTGTTCCTGTTCCTGGCCCTGTGCCTGGCCCTGGCCCTGGCCCTGAGTGACACGCCGGGGCCATGCGCTGAGGCAGAGGAAGGGACGGACCTGTACTATGAGTGTCTGATAGGGGAAGAGATTGACATGAGTATACAAGATGAAGCGGATACGGTAACCAGTCAAGCAAGGGAAGAGGAGATGTGATGAGCACACATACACCGGGACCATGGGTAATAATCGACGAGTTTCCACTAGACTTTTATCAGAGGATCCCTGGCGGGTTTGCCTATTTAGGCGAGTGCGTGGCAACCGCCGTGAAGGGCGAAGGCGAAGCTACTGCCGCCTACATCATCCGCGCCTGTAATGCCCATGAGGATCTGGTGAGGGCGCTTGAACTGGCAGTGCCCGAACTCGTGGCCTATTACGGGAAGGATCATTTTGCTGTGAATGTATGCCGTCAAGCCATTGCCAAAGCCGAAGGGAGGGCCTGAGCCATGACACGACATGAGCACTGTGCAGCACGCAAGGGCTACATACTCGTCAAGATCCAGATGCGCACGGAATGGTGGCAAGACAAGGATGGGAAACCATGGCTATACAATAAGGACACTAAGCGATGGTCTAAAGCTGTATTGACAGTAGGGAGGGCCTAGCCATGTACTTGACACAGCTCGACCACGATCACTTGAACGATGCTGTTGACCATTTAACGGTATTGATCCAGCAAACGAATGGCCTGATCGAACAGGAATTCGTTGAAGAGACGCGGCGGAGGCTGACCACCTTGAGCCTGTATCCAGTCGAAGGGTCGGCTTGCCAATAGCGAAGAACCTTGTTAGAGCACGTGCCAGAACGGGCGAAAGGAGGATGAGATGGTGCTACATGGGTTAGGTGTCCCGCATGTAGGGGCGTGGGATATGGGGCACGATAAGAAGGAAAGCACTATGGAGGCACTGCAAAGAAAAGATGGATGCAGGGCACAATTTAGGAGTCTTACGAAGGGAGGGTTTATCATGTTAAAAGTCATTGCCCCATTTGTCCGCGAATTGCCAGTCACCGTAGACGGTCGCAACCTGGTGATGAAGATTGAGCCACCCGGCTATACCATTGGCCTCCGCAAGCGCCATGAGCGGACCACGTACCACGTCCCGATGCTCGATGTGTGGAAGATGGCCCAAGGCAACCCGGAGACGAAGCAGGCCGGCGAATTACCCAAACACTTGAAGAGTCCATCGGTGAAGGATGAGATCTTGAAGATCCTGCACGCGCAAGGGCGATTGAACATTGCTCAAGTCATGCAACAACTCAAGGCCAAGCGCATGGCCTTGACAAGGCCAATGGCCGGTGAGATTCTTGGCATGATGAAGGACTTGAGCCAGGTCAAGCAAGAAGGGTTCGATTACTTACTCAGTGGCAAGCGGTAATAGCCACTCACGCCCGACGTGAAAGGGGATGGCACGCAATCATGGATTGCATCCAAGAACTCTCGGCCATTGAACTGTCTTTTGATGGAAGTCTCACAGAACTGGGCACGATCCTTGCCACCATCGAAGACCCGATAGAACAGATGGTCCTGGCGGTGTTGTCAGCCAAGAAGTACAGGGACCATCACGAGACGGAAGCCGCGAACTTTTCCGAACTCGAAACGCTCTGGCGCGTGGCCACGGAAGTGCGAAACGTCAAGCTAGATCAACAGGAAACGTGTTTGGTTGAGATTGCGGCGGTGTACGGCGAGGCTTTGAAGGAATACGAAAAACGTGATAGAAGGTCTGATAAGAGGCATTCTAGCAAGAAAAACCAGCTTGAACTGTGTCTAACCTGGTAGACGGTGACAATTTACGCACTCGGACGATTACTAGGGCCTCATGTAAGGGCGAATTGCTCTAGTCGAGCGAAGAGGCATTATGCAATATCTCGCACCGATGAAACAGTTTATCGACGAGTTTGAAATTGATTGTGATGCGACCAACGGCAAGCTCTACACGGTCAGTATCAAGACAAGTGAAGAATCGGTGGTCCGGGCGGTCGAGGCCCTGCACTTTATCTTAGGCTGTACCGACCGCATCCGTCATGCGATGCAGAACACGGCCAGTCAGGTCCGGGCCACGGCCACGCTGAAAATCCGTGAAGCGCAGCACCGAGCCTTAGCCCGATGCTATTGGGAGCATCGCGGCACCGGGGCTAAGCACCGGGCCGCGCTGACCCTGGTGCTGGAGTGTGAACTGTGCAAGACCCTGCGCTTCACCAAGCTTGAGATCCATTCCTGTATCAAAGCGTTTCCTGACGAGAGCCAAACCTTGACCTACACGAAAGGAGCCGATTATGGTGAACTTGAAGGCCAGACCGAACGTGCGATTGCCCGAAGGGTGCCCGCCCCTGGAACTGGTGCCGGACCCGATCTGTGACCGGATCTGGGCCGTGAGTTGGTGGGTCTGCCTCGCGCTGACGGCAGGGTTCTGGTACATGGCCTGGGAGTTGATGGTTTGAAGTCCACGGGGCCTAACACGGCATATAATATGCCAGAAGGAGGATTATCATGAACTGTCCACGGTGCAAAGACGGGCTCATGTTCAAGCATGTGCATATGGACTATGACGAAAAGTGGGCCACGTTCTACCATTGTGTGTGCTGCGGCCATTACACGGACCCGGTTATGGAACAGAACCGGGCCTTGTCCTATGCCGAGAAACAGGCCATGCGCCTGAACCGGGTGCAGCTGAAACCAGCCACGAAATTTGAGGTGGAAGCATGAGCACACTCTATGCCGATCCCAGCGACGATTTCAGCTTGCCGAAACGGGCGCAGGTCCGGGACGAAACCGAGACGGACCCGAACGGGTACGTGCATTGTTACGATGACCTGTTCATACTGATTACACCCCGCCAGCAGCGCCACCAACCGGGCCAGCACGAGGACGAGGGCGATGAGACAGAGGAGCTGGACTTTAGCGGCATGATGATGCCGCCCAGTCTCGGTGATGACGATGATCCTCTCTAAAATGGTCACGGTCGAATTGGAGGTCGAAGTGGAGTACGACGAAGATAATTTTGGTGACAAGACCCTGCGATGGAGTAATTGTCAGACCGTGGCCCCGGTGCCGGTGCGGGACTGGGCTGCACGCATAGCTTGGGTCAAGGTTGCAGGAGGCAAGCCATGACACTAGGCACACTGTTGAGCGGTGAAGCGCAGGTCTGGTATCTCGTGTTTAAACTCGTGTCACTGAACCATCATGGCAGCGAAGTGATCATGGAAGAATTTCAACGGCAAGATCAGTGCTTGGCTGCTGTGGCTGCGCTTAATCAAGGCCGTCCGTATTTACCGTATGTCTGGTTTGGTGTTTCTGGAGTGGAATGGCCAGGAGAAGATTTTCTGTTCTGCACAGACCAGGAACGGGGAGGTGACTAAGATGTGGCTGTTGATTGTGATTGTGATTCAGTCAAGCGCGGGGTGGATCTCGCCAAAGGCCATCGTCACGCCGTGGTATGGATTTAAGACTGAAGCGGCGTGCAGAAAGGCCGTGAGTGCTCTGGAACAAGCAACGCAACGGAACGATCAAACGGTGTTCTATCGGTGCCAGCGGGAGGCGAAGCCATGACGGCCCCGATTACGAGCCAGCTTGAGCGCCTGTTTCATGCCCATGACGTAAACCCGGCCCAGCATCAGGGCCTGGTGACGGACCTGATGCGCCTGGTCTATGACGAAAAGGAGAAGGCGGTGGATGAGGTGCTGGGGAGTCCGTTCGATGCCAAGGCAGCGGCCTTTGCCGAGCAGATCGACAAACTTCAAAACGACATGTGCGAGGGTATACACGGTATCTGCCTTGACAACCAACGTGCTAAGGAGGACAATAATGCGTGACCAAACCGCAATTCGATGAGCTGTTTAGCGAGACGTACCAGACACTCCTGAATCGGGCAGGTTACTGGCTGAATAAGCAGGACGGGCCAGATCTAGTCCATCACGTATACTGTCAGATTGTGATGAGCGAGTCGTACCGGGAGCAAGGAAGGGGGGTGAAAGAAGGTAAGCGCTGGCTCCTGTGCCGGATCGCCTTGCAAGTGAAGCAACAGAAACGGAACCGGGTGCGACGGCAGGAAGAGGCCTATGAAGAAGAGGAGGACGACGATGAAATTGAGTGAAGCGATCTTGTTGGGGAGTGTCGGGACAGAGCAAGCGTATGGATGCAGCGCGATCATGCCAAACGGAAAGGCCACGTGTGCATTAGGGGCCGCACTGTTTGCCATAGGCGAGTCGTTGGCAGAATGGAGGGATGGGATACCGAAGGTAACTGCCCGCTGGCCGTGGGCTGACAAGATGGTTCCTATCCCAAGTGCGATCAAGCGTCACTGCGAAATTGACAGGATCTATGTCAATACCGCTGTTTATGATGTGATCTGGCGCTTGAACGATTACGTCAGATGGACCAGGCCCCAAATTGCCGCCTGGGTCGCTGATCTGGAGCAGACGTATGACCCTGATCCTGTGCCAGTGGCCGTGCTAGAACCAGTGCATGAATCCGTGCCTGTACAGTAACCAGTATTAACCAAGGAGACGATGATGGCAGACGAGAAAGAAGTAAAATCAGAAGACTTGACGGACATGCTCCAGGACGGGGTCTTGACCAATCCGTCCGACAAGGCCCTGTTCAAAGGTGACGACGTGAAGGCCGGTGACATTACTGTGACCATTCGCGGGGCCAAGAAGCGCAAGTTCTTTGACACGGACGAGACGGCCTGGATCTTGTTCTTTGAGGAAGTGGATGCGGGCCTGAAGCTGAACAAGACCCGGACAGAACAACTGTTCATGCTGATGGGTACCAGCAACATCGGCGAGATGGTCGGACGGCCCATTACCCTGACCTATGACCCTAACATTGCCATGGGCGGGCGCAAGGTCGGGGGCGTGGCCTTGAAACGGGCCGAAGAGACATTGGTATAAGCGACAACCACGGCACGGGAGATGGCCAGCAGAAACCTCTTCACAAGAGAGGGTATACGGCGCTCCCTGGAAGGCTGGATGGCCCGTGCCACAACTGGAGAAGACGATGACACAAGAACAAGTCCTGACGCTGAACCATAACTCAGCCCAGTGCATTAAGTCGGTCCATAATTGGGGTGAAACGAAATATCAGAACATTTGCTCTGGCGAGTACATGGACCTTGCCTGGGGACATGTGGATTATTTCTTCGCTGTCCTTACATGTGCCCTCGCAGTCTTGGCGATGGTCTTCATTGTCTTCGTCATTAAGGAATTACGGAGTTAACGATGGACACTGACTTGATCACAACTGGCGAGATCCCGGCCCCGGTGCGTGCCCAACGCACGCTCATAGCCAACCAGATCACGGCCTATCTTGAGCAACATGACAAGGCCCTGAACCAGGCCGTGCTGGATGAGATGGTGGAGGCGTTTCGGCGCAAGGTCGTGAAGCAGCTCATGAGCACGCGCAATACCCGCAAAGGCCATGAGTCCTGCACGGTCTATAGCGGGGCCTGTGCTCGCAAGTCACGGTATCAGTTCGATGGCGTGGCGGGTGAACCGCTCAGGGCGCGGTCCCTGCTCAAGTTCTTGATGGGTGACACGCTTGAGCTGGACGTGATCGGGGTAGCGCAGTTGGCTGGCGTGGATCTGTCCATGAACAATGCCGACTTGTTCATCACAGGGCAGGACGGGGTTAAGATTCAGGTCCATCCTGACGGCTTGGTCTGTGACTGGGAATGGTCAGGGCCGGTCAATACCGAGAACGGGGGCAGCACGATCCTGCGCCGGGGCCTGCGAGGGCGCTATAACTTAGAATGCAAATCGAGTGATACCTTCTCGTACGATGCTTGGGTAAGGAACGGGGGGCCGGACGATCAATGGGGCTACCTGACCCAGGCCAGTGTCGAGATCGCGGCCTGGCGCGAAGCAGGCTATGACGTGGACAGCACGTGTTTTGTGGCGGTATCGACCGGATCACGCCAGGGTTCAATCGCAGAATGGATTGTCCCATACGATCCGTCGTTAGTGGATAATTGGCACGAACGTCGCCGGTTGGCCCAGGGCGTGGATCTTCCGGCCCGTCCGTTTGAGGCGGTGCCAGAACTGGAGTTTGTTCGGGGGAAGACCCTGGACCCGGCCCAGGCCTTTGCCCATGGCGTCCCGGTGCCGCGTGAGGACAAGAACGGGAAAGTGATCGGGCATGATGTGCCCACCGGCCGCATGATCCTGCCCACGTACTGCGGCTATTGCGCGTACAAGGCCCCGTGCTGGCCAGGGGCCGCGCTGGATGCGGACGATGGCAAACCGGTCTGGACCGTACAAGAACAGGAGACAACATGAGAACGATTGGAGAAGTGTCTAGTTCGATAGTGAGAAAGATCTGGAACGATATGAGCGACAGGCGCGGGTTGGGCGATGCACTGGATATGTGTGATGACGAAATCAAGAAAGAAATTCGCAAGGAGTGGAGAGAAATCGTGAACAGAGAGCTGATCCGTGGAATAAGAGAAGCAACCAACAACGGCCCGTCAGTGCCGACGAACTGACCAGGTTGGGGAGCCTGCGTTCCGGTTCCTGCTCGTGTCACGAGGGTTCCACGGGCAGGAACCAGGAATTGATCCTCGAAGGAGCGAATCATGCCCAAACCATTGTATTATATTCACGATGCCTTGCCGGTGTTTATTGCGGATACGAAGAGGTTGTCGAACACGATCCAGTGCCGGTCTGTTCTAGACCAGGACCAGGCCCAGGCCCAGTTGGAGTCCGTCATTGAACTGGTCGTGCTCTGGTTTGTGGTGACGCTGTGCCTGTTGCTGGCGTGTGGCGGGGTATGAGCTGGCACTATCAAGTGCGCTGCCGTATCGATAACGGTGAAACGCTGTACGATATAGTGGAGCAGCTCGGGAAGCCGTCCGGCTATACCATGAACAGTATCGCGCCTGTCGCTGAATCGAAAGCGGGCCTGATCCAATGCTTAGAGCGTATGCTGCAAGACGCTAAGCGATACAGAGTGATACGAGAGAAGGAGACGCCATGAACATCGCTAAACACTTTACCATGCCGGAACTGGTCAATAAGAAGCCGAGTAGTATCGGGGAATGGGCGACGAAGGATCTGCGCGGGGCCGGTCGCAGGTCCAGACTGGCCAGTGGCAGCACGGCTAAGGTGCAGGCGCTGTGCCGGAGGCTGGACAAGGGCACGAGCCAGGTGCCCCGATGACCCGCGCCTGGCTCGTGCTGGCGGTGGCGCTGCTGGCTGGGTGTAATCAGCATGATGAGCATGGGTGTAATCAGCATGCATGAGCAATGGTATCGCAACGATGAAACGATCAAGCTGAACCATAGAACAAGGAGCTACCTGACGAGCGAAAAGTTCCGCGCGATGACACCAGCACAAAAACAAGGTGCCCTATGGGCTATAAATGCGGTAATCCTTGACCATCAGCATGAGGTGCAGCCATGACGGATCCCGCGTTGCCATAGGCGCTCGCCTTTCTCGCTGTCACGGCCTGGCTGGAATGGAAGAGTTATCAGCATGAACAGGAACCACAGGAGGCCACACATGGCACAGACGCCGAGTAAGCGATGGGTGGCGGAATGAGAAAGAACACTATTGAGTCAATACTTGCCAAAATCCAGCCCGTCACCGAGTCTGGATGTTGGTTTACTGATTAAACCAGATTCTCGCCCAGCTTGAGGCGCACAGGAAGGGGGGGCAACATGATCGCAGGTGCAACCGTCTGGATCTTAATGATTACATTGCCAACTGGTCATGCGTTCCCACACGAGAAATACTACCTGTCGAGTCAAGCCTGTTATGCGGCCATGCATACGATGCGGCAAGAGGACATCAAACGATGGGACCGAGGCAGCCATACGAATCAAATTGGGTATCAATGCCTGTCGGTGCAACGAGAGGAGGCGGGATCGTGAGTGATGCAATGCGCCAGGCGTTTGAGCAAGTACGGCGAGGCTGTGTGCATACACCGTGCAGTGATGGGGCCATCGGGAAGATTGACGAGCTATTACAGAGACTAGAGCACTTGTGGAGCCCGAAGGAATGGAGGCGCTAGATGGACCTCTCCGGCAGCATTCAGGTGAGACGGTTGACTGAATGTGGGGTCATGGCGTTATCGCCTTACGGGTGTTTATTCAGTCATCCAAATTTCGTAGAGAAAATGGCCGCGGTGGCTTTATTTGAGTCCGAAGTCCTGCGGATTAAGGAGGAGGCCACATGCCGGAAGTGAAATGGGTCTACGAAACGCACGACACGAAGCCTGCGGATATTCCAGCGGGCACGAGAGTTATCGGTGAAGCTATGGCATGTCACACATTGTCAGCCACGCGAATGTATCTGCAATATGGCCTGTGTCGGTGATTTTCAAGAGATGGAAGCCGCGACAATCCCAGCCCTCACCCAGGCCCACGCAGCCGGACGGCGGGCTGGGCTGGAGGAGGCGGCGCAAGACGGCGAAGCAAGAATGACTGAACGCGGGTTAATGCCCGTCATGCTGGATCACATTGACTGGTGCCGCTCCAAGGCCAAGGAGGGGGCATGAGAATCCCATATCCACTGAGAGTAACGAGAATTTCCTTCAGCCTGCACCCGTTTGGATTCTGGTGGAAACCAGACTGGTTTTACAGGAAAGACCTCACTGAAATAGCAAAAGAACAAGGGGCGACAATCTTTTGGGCACGATGTGGTTGGTTTCAGGTTGAGTATTCACGGTGAGTCTAAAACGGAGGATGAGATGAATATAGAACGAAAACCGTTACAAATATGGCAGTGCAAAATAGGCGAATGCCCCGATGAAAGTTTGCCGAATGCCGCCGATTTCCCCATGCGGGATGCGGTGGCTGACGCTTATGAGCGGATCAGTGGGCATAAGCCAGCGTTCATTTTCTCAGGGTGGAATGCTGAGTTGACCGAAGGGGAACGTGCAGCCCATGAAAACAGACTTCCTTCACCAGCCATGACCGACCACGCGCAGCGGTTCATTGTCAGGTACCGAGATGAATCGAAGTACAGCGAAGCGTGCTGGGAATTATTCGATACGGTTGAACAGCGTGTAGTTGGTACTGATGGGGGTGAGCCTGAAGATCAATTGCTTGTCCGCGATTGGTCGTGGGTGGCAGTGGAGCTGAACAAACTTCACGACCAGGCGACCCAGGCCCACGCACATGGGTGGCGGGAGGCAATCGATGAACTAACGATGGTAAAAGTCAAGGCCAAGGAGGCAGGGCAATGAGTGAGCTATCGCGGGAGCAGGTACATGAACTGGCCGATCATATCGCCAAGGGGCAGTTAGAGGGCTATATCAATCAATGGTTAGACCATGACGCCGCCCTCCGTGCGCGGCTGGCGGAGATGGAGCAGGAGCGGGATAATAAGTAAGTCCTGCTGCTTCGGGCATGTCGTGACAATATCGAAGAATATAAACTTGGAGGGTCGCCTTGATTAAGCTGAAGGACAAACTCGTAGCGCTGGAGGCAGAACTAGAAAAGTGGAAGCTGATGCAAAAACACAGCATCGCAGATGAGTGTGAAGCGGAACAGCATCTTATGGATGCGGGTATTTCAGACTATGAAGACGGGGAGCATGGGGAATATCGCGGGCTACTAACGCAAATCGACTTGTGCATCAAAGAGCGTGACGCCGCCGTGCAGGAGGCGGGGCGGTTGAAAGAGGCGCTGGCATTGGCGATGGACGAGTTGAAAAATATAATGTCAGTGAACGTGAGAGAATGGGACGACCCGACCGACTCAGCGTTCAGGGCCTGGGCGCAAAGTCGAGCGCGTCACACCTATGGCAAGGCGCAGCAGGCCAGTGGCAGCAGCGGGGGATCGGCGAACCATTATGGAGAACAGCCATGATCCTCCGTGAGCCTATCACCCTCACCTACGTCCTCATCACGGTGCTGATCCTCGCCGTCTCAGGCGAGCTATTCGACGTGTTCTTGACCGAGCATGAGAAAGAGTGCCACCGACGCAACGCCACCCTCTTACAGGACCAGAAGCAGGGTCCACTCCAGGAGTGCGTGTAATGGACGAGCCTCTGACGTATCAACAGGGCCAGGCCATTCTCCAGAAGCTGGACCAGATCCTGGCGCATGTCAGGACATTGTCAGGACAGATCGCGGTGGATCGTCCAGGCCCGCTCATGTCTGTGCCCGCTCCGTACATTCCACCGGCCCCTGCACCTGACAAGACCGGCTTTGACCTGTTCTGGTCCACGTTCCCGCGCAAGATCGGCAAAGGGGCCGCTGAGTTGACCTGGAAGAAGCTCAAGCCAGATGCTACGTTGCAAGCCTGTATCATCCAAGCCGTCAAGGCCCAGTGCAAGAGCGAGCAATGGCGACGGGACCAGGGCCAGTTCATCCCGCATCCGGCCACGTGGTTGAACGGCAAACGGTGGGAGGATGAGGTGGAAGTGAAGATTGCGAATGACAAGCCCCCGGTAATGTACCGAACCTTGCCGCCACGGCCTGACGGCGAGGCCTGCCCACCAGAGGCGAAGGCGATTCTGTCCAAGTTCTTGGGGAAGGATTTTAGTTTATAACCAGTAAGGAGACGTGACATGAGCGAGCAATGGCTACCGTCAGCATCAGACCAAGAAGACATGCAAGGCCCAACGGTGGACGAATTGCAACAAGAATTACAGTCTCAAGCCATGCGGATTGACGCGCTGCGCACGCACCTGTCAGCCACCATTGCCGAACGGGATCGGTTGCTGAAAGAAGTGCGCAAGCTGGATGCACTCGAAGCCATGGGTGTGGATAACTGGGAAGGGTATAGCGACGCCATGCAGTACATGGAAGAGAATCCATGACCAGTAAAGAACATGCCCAGAACTGTCTCTTTTACACGTCCGAGATTCTACTCGATGCCCAGACGCCTGGGGCCGTGGCGAAGGATTCCAGCTTATGAAGTCGAGAGACTTTCTGAAGAACTGCCTCTTCTATTGCCAAGAGATTGCCCTGGACGCAGCCACGCCAGGATCAGTTGCGAAAGAACGGCTGATACGAAATGCAAACATCTTGAAAGATTCATGTGAATGCTGGTTGCAGCATTGCGGGCTCTCACCAGAAGAACTATGGAAGGAGATGTGGCAACATGAACCAGAAGCGTACCAGCGGTACAAAGAGCGAGAGCGCAAAGACGGGAAAGGACGAAAGGGCAAGTGAGATTGAATCACTGAAGCAGGACATGCCCAAGGTGGTGGATTATTGGACGATGGTGGCACGGGAGCTGGAGCAGTTGAAGGCGACTTGACCAGGGCCAGGACCTGTGCCATGATACGCTATCTACCGTGACAAAGGAGGTGCGAGTGACGTTGAAGCGTATCCTGTTCATCCCAGATTGTCATACTCCGTACCATGATAAGCGAGCGTTGGAAGGACTTGTCCTCGGGAAAGTATTAGAGGCGTTTCAGTGGGACACGGTCTGCATCTTGGGCGACTTCTGGGACAACTACTCGATCAGTGCCCATCTCAAGACGCCGACACGGGAACGGTCGTGGATGCGGGAAAGTGAAACTGGGAAGCGCCTACTCAAGGAATTTGACCGGCATAAGATCCGGCGAAAGATCCAGATACGGGGCAATCATGAACGGTGGCTGGAAAAGATTCTGTCTGAGAAGGTGCCGGAATTGTACGAGCAGTTTATGACCAAGACCAAGTGCACGCCAGGGTGGGAGATTGTGGACTACATGGATAGCACGACCATCGGCAAGCTCCATGTCACGCACGATCTGGGGCACAGCGGCATGAACTCGACCCAGCAAAGTCTGTCAGCCTGCGGCGACAACATCGTGATCGGGCATAACCACAACTTGACCTACGTGGTGCGAGGGAATGCGAAAGGAGATTGCCACGTCGGGGCGTCGTTCGGCTGGCTCGGGGATTATAAGAAGATCGACTATCGGCACCGGATGCGAGCCCGTCGTGATTGGTGCTTGGGATTTGGCGTGGGCTATTTGCGGGAGAATGGCATTGTTCATATTCAGCCGGTTCCGATAGTCAAGTATTCATGCGTGGTGGAAGGACAGCTCTTTCAATCATGACGACGCTTCAAGTCATTCTGTGGAATGCGTTTCTCTTGGTAGGGTGCGCATATCTCGTCCATCACGGATGGTCTGCATGGTGGTTTGCGCTGGCGATATTCTTGTTAGCTTCATGACCAAGGAGGACCTATGGCCTGGATTGCAAACGGCATCTTGATCGGCGTCGGGGCAGCGGCAGGCTTTGTGGCGTTCGTCTGCACCTTGTTCCTCCTCGCATCTGTGGTGGAATGGGTGGCGTGGAAGGTCGGGAAGGAATAGTCCATTGAACGCGATTGAGTTTGTAGCCGCGCTCTTGAACGCTATGGTTGCCTGCTCGGCCCTGCCAGTGACGGAACAGGTCCTGAGCGGGAACGTGTACCAGATCCAGGCCTGGACCTGTCAGACCGGACCAGGCCCGATCCAGGTCCGGGCCTGGCGCAGGCCCTGTCACGGGGAAAAGGAACAGTACTGGGGACGGATGGTGTTCTTGGAGTTCCCTGACTGGCACACGGAATTGTACCTCAATAGATTCGGGGAGATTATGGTTGGGGCAGGGGCAGAAGTGGGTGAGGCGTATTTGCCGAGTTGTGGTTCGTGATTGAACAGAAAGGAATCAGAGACATGACCAGACCCAAGACCAAGTCCGTGTCCTTGGACGGCATCAAGAACGCGATGACACCAGGGCATCTGGAGACCAGAGCCTGTAAGGACAAGACCCGGCGCGATTACCATATCAAGGACATTCAGAAGATGGACGCGATCAGCTTTGAGATGGCGAATTGCATGGCGTTCCTGGACCAGAACGAGGCCCTGCAACTGATCGTGTCCTTGACCAAGGCGGGGCATAAACAGTGGGGCGGGGGCTTTACCGATGACGTCCAAGTCTGGATGGAGGCGGTGCGGTAAGGTGCTGTTCAACGCAGCAAAAGGAGGAGTAAATGGAGACAAGCTGGCATAGTTACCCGAGTATTTACGCACTGGGGCACAGGTACATTACGGAATTACTCCTAGACCCCGTTCTAGTAGAGGAGAAGATTGACGGGAGCCAGTTCAGTTTTGGTTTATTTGACGGCGAAGAAGGCCGGTATCTGCGCTGTAAATCGAAAGGCGCTGAACTGAACATCGTTGCCCCCGACAGCATGTTCGAGCGCGGGGTGGAAGTCGTGCAGTCCTTACAGGACAAACTGACGGTTGGATGGACCTATCGAGCTGAATACTTGATGAAGCCAAAGCATAACGCCTTGGCCTACGACCGCATACCGAAAGACCACATTATCATCTTCGATATTAACGATGGTCATGAAAGCTATTTGTCGTACGAACGTAAAGCGGAAGAGGCTGCACGGTTGGGGCTTGAAATTGTGCCTGCGTTTTACCACGGCATGATCGAGAGCGTGGAGCATTTCAGGGCGTTGCTAGATCGCGTGTCATGCCTGGGGGGTCAAAAGATCGAGGGTGTGGTTATCAAGAACTATGCACGGTTCGGGGCTGACAAGAAAGCGATGCTGGGCAAGTTTGTGTCTGAAGCCTTCAAGGAAGTCCATGCTCGTGAATGGAAAGCGGCCAATCCAACGCAGGGCGACATCTTAGAGGCGCTGATCCGTTCACTCAAGACGGATGCACGCTGGCACAAGGCTGTCCAGCACATGAAAGAAGCTGGAAGGTTAGAGGACTCGCCGCGTGACATTGGGCACCTCATGAAGGAAGTGCCGATAGACATTGAGAAGGAAGAGACTGAGTTCATTAAGCAGAAGCTGTTCGATTGGGCCTGGCCACATCTACGCCGTGGGGTCGTGGGAGGATTGCCAGAGTGGTACAAGGAGCAGTTGCTGGCCAAGCAGTTTGAGGTGCCCGTTGCCAACTAATAACTCTTATAAGCGTGGCCGCGCCCTGGAATGGAACATTCAGAAACTGTTCAAGGACAAGGGCTATGCCGCCATGCGCACGGCAGGCAGTCACGGTTTTGCCGACGTGATCATCACCCGCAAGGCCGGGGATGCCCTGGACCTGATGCGGCCCATTACCATGGCCGAGGTGGACGAGGTCTTGGCCGGGTGGATGCCGGTCCATGACCCGAAGCAGGTCCTGGACCCGTTCCTGTACGGCAAGAAGAAGCTCCTGCGCAACGGCGGGAACCAGATGATTCACCTGACCCCGGCCACGGTGATTCTGATGCAGATGAAGACGACGAAGGGGACGGCGAGGAAGAAAGGGAAGAAATGAGTGACGAAGCGAAAATTATCTTGTCCCTGACCCTGTCCTTGCTCATGATCGGGGTCGCGGCCATCGTGCTCTGGAGCCATTCATGACCATCCAAGAAGCCGACCAGATCGTGCGGACCCAGTTCGTGGCCTGGTGGCCCACGGCCCTGGTCCGGGTCCCGCATGGGACCCAGGTCCTGGACCTGTACAAGACCGGCGAAGTCTCAACCATGCGCGAGGCGCTGGAGCAGATCAAGGAGATGCGATGATCGTTGAGCTGAAGGTCACGTACGACCAAGAAGCCGATTGCTGCGATGGGACTTCACAGCTTGACACACAGTATCTTGAAATTGAGCTGCACGATGGTGGAGGCGGGGAGTTCTGGACATTGAAGACAGAACGATGGGCGATTGATGACGTGAAAGACCTTGGGAAGAAATTGAAGACGCTCCAGAAATTTGTCAACGCCAGTAAAAAGAAGAAGGATATGAACACATGAAGCAACTATTCTTACACGTTCACCGGAGCCCGGCCTGGGCCAAGCGCCGTGCCGCCAAGTGCAATAGCACGAACCTGGCCCTGCGCCTGCTCCAGAAGCTGGACAAGGAGAAGGTCAAGTGATTAGCATTGAAGTGAAGATCAACGATACGTGCATTTTCTATGCAGAAGCGGTACGGATCAAGGGCAAGGGCCGGGGCACGCGCTGCACCTATCGCACGGGGCAGGGCCAGATCATCACGCACGATTACGATGAAGGGTTCAAGCCGCTGGTCAAGCGGTTGCTGGACGTGACGAAGGACATGATCATTGACTAATGCCCGAACTTTTCATAGAGCCAGGCCACAATCGCCGACCCGGACAGCCCTGACGTGATCCATTTGAAGACACTGACTTGGGCCTCTTGCTGGTCCAGGCGCAGCCAATAGCCTTCATCTTTTTTGACATGCACGTCAAAGGATTCTTTCATGTCATTGAGCGTGCCGTCGAGCTTATCAAATCTGGACATGAGTAATTGAAAGGCTTGGTCCTCCATCACTTCTGGCACTCCTCAAAGGTTCGGAGAATGTCACGAAGATAGCCTAGATCCACCGTGGTTCTGGTCTGGTCCGGCACACAGTTATTGCCGTCACTGGGGCAGATCCAGGCCGGGCGCAGGTCGTGACTATCAGGGATGACGACGGCGCTGGGCCTTGTCGTGCAACCGCTCAAGAGTAGTAGACAGATTAACCAGGCCAACCGGGTTCCCGCCCAAGTGCTGGAGGATGTGGGCATCAATGTCGTCATAGGGCTGCTCCTGTTTCTTCGCCTTGGCCGATTCTGCCCATGCCGCCAGCACGAGCGGAATCACCGTGCAGAGCAGGGCCACAATCGCTTCGACCATGATTACACCGTGGGTTGTGCAGGTTTGTTGACAAGTTTGCGCAAGAGATTGGTAATGATCTGGTAGACGCTGTTCGACTGCACCGCAGGGATCGAGGCCAGTGCTTCGCTGATCGCCAGCAAGCCGACAAGAATGCCTGTTCCGGCATCCGACTTCAAAAACTCCCACACCGCTAAGACTGTGTCCATTGTTGTGCTCCTTGTTATAAAGACTGCTTACACCATCTCGAAATGACCGGCATCCCACCCTACCTTGGTCGCATAGTCCTTCGGGTCCACCCCGAACCGGAACCCGGCCCGTCCCCCCAGTAACTCCCACTTCTCGGCTAAGGGCCGGTACTGTTCTGGTGCCGCCATCTTCCCGTCCACCCACAGAATCAGGTCTATGGCCCGTCGCTCGGTATGGGCGCTGGCCCGGACCTTGGACCGGCCATTGGACACGAGCAGGTCCTGATACGTCACGGGCGTGCCACAGTGGCTGCACAAGAGTTCATCGGTGGAGCGCCAGGCATCGCCAAGGGTCCAGTGATAGCCCTGCTCCAGCATCCAAGAGAAGAACACGGCCAGGGTCCGGGCAAAGGTTTCTTGGCGGTCGCGGAGTGGGGTCATTCGTCACCTGTATCTTGGAATTGTGAGGCGGCGAACTGCATCATTTGGCCTGTCCGTTCGCCCATCTTGCCCTTGTTAGCCTTAAACATCTTCACAAGAAAGTTCCGGCCCTTATCGCTCATCATGAGTGAGGCGGCGGCATCGTGAGCGGCAATCGTTCCGGCTGCGGCCACGGATGCGCCAAAGGCTCCTGCTGGGCCATGAGTCGCGCCTAATGCGGCCGCTCCACCCATCGCCACGACGCGCTTGAACGTCCCGATGCCTGCTCCACCAGCACCGTCTGGTTTGGGGATCTTGGCGAGTTCTTTGAGGGTGTTTTCCATCTTGGCGTACGCTGCGTCGCCTACGCTCTCTTTGAACCCAATCGCCTTGAGCTTATTGATCATCTTAACAGGGTCGATCACTTCAAACGTCTGCCCGCCAGATTCAACGGTCCGCACCCCGTATTTTTCGAGAAGTTCTGTAAACTCTTCCTTCGCAATCGACTGCTTGGCTGCTTTCATCGCTTCGCGCAACGCGGTGACATTCTGGCCTGATGAGGCCGCGCTCTTTTCTGCCGCATTCATATCAGCAAATAAGGATTTACGAAGCGCCTTGTAGGCCCCGTACTCTTCCCCGCCCTTTGATTCAAGCCCTGCCACTTTTTGCCGGTAGCCTTTCAAGAGAATAGAGGCGTCTTCAAACGGCATTGTGCTGCCCTGTGCCTGTAACGCGTTCTGAGCCTTCGTCGTAGACCGGCTCAAGGCAGGGACAGCGGCCCCATACTTTCGCTTCGTGTTTTCCACGTCAGCCAGTTCATCGACGGTCTTACTGAATGTGGGAACGTCTAGCGAGGGCGAACCCATTGCTTTTACCTTGTCATATGCCGCTTTTGTAGCAGTGGCATCTCCTGGCAAGAGCTTGGGCGTGTCCCGGATCAGTTCAGCCCCGATCTGTTGCTCGGCTGCGGCATGGCCTGGGATCGCTTTACGGCCCAAGACAGTGGCTAGTTTGCCCATGACAGGAGCCGCACCGGTCAGGGCCGCGTCAGTTGAATCTGGTTTGGAAATGCCCAGCATCCGGTTCGCGGCCAGCCCAGCAATGCCGCCAATCGACTGTCCTGCCATTTCACCGACTGGCCCACCGGTCATCAAGCCGAGCACCCCGCCGACCAGTTGCCCGCCCATAGGCAAGGCGCTGACACGGGCCGCTTCGCCTACGTCAGACATCTGTTCACGGCGCGGGTCCTTGACCTGTGAAAAGCCTTGCACAGGCGGGAGCGGGATATTGTATTCAGGGGCTAGCGCCTCCACCATCGCTCTCCGTTCCGGGTCCAGTTCGCCACGGCGTTGCGCGAGTCTGCCCAAGGCCTCGATTTGATCGGCACTGAGCTTGTTACTGGTGGGTTCGGTAGGGACCTGCGGCTCTGTGGCCGCGTCTGTTGCGCCTTGTGTGGTAATCACTTCTTTGCGCCTCCAAAGAGAATGTTGGCGTCGTCCTCAACTGAACGGTACTGATTGGCCTTATCGAGGAGGGCGTCCAGCTTACTGCGCGAGGCATTAGTAATAGGCTTGCCACCGAGCTTGAGCTTGAGCATGCGCTGGGTTTCGTCCTGGATCTCCCCGAACAAGGCTTGCTTCGCTTTGAGTGTCTGCACCGTATCACCAAAGGACCCGAACGTATCAGACCAGCGCGTCACGTCCGTATTCGTGAGCACGCCGACTTCGACCAGGCGGGCCATGCGGCTAGAGAAGGCATCGCGGTCTTTCTGGTACGCGGAAGCGAGCCCGTTTCTGCCGGTGTAGGCTCCTGCCTCTAATACAATCTTCTGTTTCAAGGCCTGAGCAGGGGTCTTAGCGGTAATGAGCCGATCGGCCACACGGTTCATAGTCTCGACGGTCTTCTGTGCCACCTTGTACTGAACGACGGCGTCCTTTTCCTTATCGTCAAGCTGGCGATACGGACCGTTCCGGTACTGGCCTTCCGTCATGCCTTTCGGGGCCTGTTCCAGCTCCAGATTCTCTAGCCCCTTCACGGTATAGAAATCGGCCTGCTCCTTCAGGGCAGGGACGGTGCCCATTTGTACGTTGGTCCGGCCCTGTGAGTTCATTTCAGCATATTGTTTGAGTGCCTGAGACTGCGTGTCTGGTGTGCCCATCTCGTACGATTTCCCGCCCGTGAGTTGTTGATGGACACGGTTCAGGACAGAATGGTCGGGTGGGCCCATCTCAGCCTCGCGCTGCGCTTTCTTGGCTTGCGCATTCTTCAGTTCAATGTCGGCGCGTTGCAGATCGGACTTGGCAGTACGTTCCTCCACAATCTGCGCTTCATACGGTGTGCGTTCTTCCGGTTTCTTGTTCTGTGCCCGTTGAAAGATCGCGGCCTTGGCCTGTTCCTGCGCATTCAGCTTGGCATCAGTGCGGGCCTGGTCAATCCAGGCTGACAGTTCGTGTGGCGGTAACTCGCCTTTCATAAACCGTTCTTGCACGTCATCTGGAATGAATTGGCGATAGGCCTGCATCGACCCATAATCAGATTCCTTTAACCCCTTACTAAGCATGCCTGCTTGCTTGGAGAACCGGAAGTTCGGGGACTGACTCAGTTGCTCTAGCATGACATTGGCCTTTGGTGATGCCATCGCCTTCTCTAAAAGCTGCATGTCATGTTGACGGCCCTGTTCCTCTAGCTGTGCCGCCTGTTGAGCAACCTGTTCGCGGCGAGAGGCTATCTGCGGGATCGCGTTCATCATCCCGTCACGAAGCCGGAGCTTGTCGCCAAAACTGAGTTCGCCTTTGAAGTCGGGGAAGATCTGCTTGGCAAAGTGTTCGTCCAAAGACTCGACCCGGTCAGGCGCTGGCCCTGGACCGGCCACGCCAAGGCCCCCTTGTTCACCCCCAGGCTCGTTGTACCATCCAGCTAAGGCCCTTAATCGTGCTTCATCAAGCGGTTGCGCTTGGTCGGCCATTTGTCGAGCGGGCGGGTTCGTGGACCCGTTCAGGTTCAGGGATGATTCCAGCATCGGGTCCAGTTGCATCTGATAGCCCTGGTCCTGCCGGATCGGGTCGTAACGAGGGTCCGGTTCAGGCGTGCGCCCGTAGAGGAGATTGAATCCGTTTTCGATCCCGCGTAACTCGTCAGCCATTGACATCCCCTTGTCTCCAGCGTATGCTGTTCATCATGCGATACGTTCTACTCATGGCGCTTATTCTGACCGGATGTTCTAGTGATATGTCGCTGGTGCCGGTCGATCCCATGGCCGAGTTCTGCATCACGACTGACTTCTCCCATCACACGGCCCAGGAGCTGTCCCGGTGCCGGGCCTGGCTCGGGGCCAGAGCCGGTGGCTACAACGCCAATATCCAGCCCCGTCGTGCCGATCCAGGCCCGACCACGTACTCCATCTATTCCAACGGCGGCAAACTGCAATCGTTACTCTCCTGCTACGGGAATACCTGTACCGAGGTCCCGCACTGATGCCTTACATAAACCCTGCCCCCGCCTTTGCGAATGCCGCCGTCCCTTGTCCTAATTGATTGTATGCGGCTGCCCCTTGCCCGATCTGGTTCATGATCGAATCAGATTTGTACCCAATCCCACTGCTCGTCTGTGAATTGCGAGCCATCCGCTCATTCTGCATCCGTCCCAGGTTGAACCCGAGGGCGTTCGGCATGGCTGTAGCACCCCCGAGAATAGCCTGAAGGTTGAACTGGCGTGCCCCTTCGTTCATCTGACGCATGTTCATGCCCAGGCCCAAGCCTTGCTGTGCCTTTGAGGACAGGAGCTGTTGGTAGGCAGGGAGGGTTTCACGTAAGACCGCTTCACTGACCGGCGTATCTGACGTGTTCAGGCCGCGAGTCCCGGCCAGGTCCTGGCCCATGATATTGCCGAACCTGCGCAGGTTGGCTTCAGCCCCGCCGTAGGAGGCGTCGAGGGCGGCTTGATCCTGCGGGCTCAACTGAAGGGACGAGAACTGCCCGCCGCCTTTCGCATTATCCATGACAAACTTGATCGCGTCCGCTTGGCCCATGCCCAACTCACTCATCTTCGTGACGAGCTTCTTTTCCTCCGGCCCCATGGCTTCAAAGTCGTTGACCGTCTGGTTATTCGATGTCTGCTTCCCGGTCCCTAAGCTCATCGGGTTCCTCGCGCGGAAACCCCGGCGTTCAGGCCGGGGAGGAAGCGCGTCCCTCTAGGAGACTTGACTTCACTTGCTAGATGATTAATAATTAAACCATGAAACGCCGTTGGACTTACAGAGCATACCCCACGCCAGCGCAAGCCGAACACTTGGCGCAAACCTTTGGCTGTTGCCGCTTGGTCTACAACGGCATGTTGGCTGCCAGAACCGCCGCCTTCCAGCGTGGGGAACGGCTGACGTTTGTCGGCACCAGCGCCAAGCTGACCGGCCTGAAGAAAGACCCCGATCTGGCCTTCCTGAACGACGTATCGTGTGTCCCGCTTCAGCAATCCCTCCGCCATCTGCAAACCGCCTTCGCCAATTTCTTCGCCAAGCGCAGCGCCTACCCGACGTTCAAAAAGAAGGGCCGAGTGCGTGATTGCGCCGAGTACACTAGGAGCGCCTTCCGGTTTGACCTGGCGACACAACGGCTGACGTTGGCCAAGCTGGGCATCTTGACACTGGCAATCAGTCGCCCCGTGCCCTCCGATCCGAGCACGGTGACGGTCTCGCGCCATCCGTCCGGTCGCTACTACGTCTCGATGGTCGTCGAGGTCGCCGATCCGACCATCAAGCGAGTAAAGACCGGCCAGTCGGTCGGCATCGACTTCGGCGTGTCCCGCTTGGCGACCCTCTCGACCGGCGAGACGATTCCCAATCCCAAGCATCTCTTCCACCGCACAGCCCTGCTGGCCCGCGCCCAACGCCGGTTGTCCAGGAAACAGCGTGGCTCGAACCGGTACCGGGCGCAACGCCGCCGTGTCGCCCGCCTGCATGAGAAGATTGCCGATGCTCGCAAGGACAGCCTGCACAAACTCAGCACGATGCTGGCGAAACGATTCGATACGGTCTATGTCGAAGACCTCAATCTCAGGGGCATGACACAAAACCACTGTCTGGCCCGTGCGCTCTCGGACGCCTCGATTGGCACGGCCATCCGCATGATCGAAGCGAAAGCCGAGACGGTCGTGAAGATCGACCGCTGGTTTCCCAGTAGTAAACTGTGTGCTGTCTGTGGGCATGGGGTGGACACGCTCCCCTTGAATGTGCGCCGCTGGACCTGCTCGCAGTGCGGAACAGACCACGATCGCGATGTCAACGCGGCTCGCAATATCTTGGCGGTCGGACAGACCGTCTCTGCACGTGGAGGGGGTGTAAGAGCCGTCCGAACTCCGGTTCGGAAAGCCCGTCCCCGACGAAGCGTGAACCACTCTAGGAAGGCGCATGCGAATGTGTCCCTTTAGGAATCTCCGGCCTTCAGGCCGGAGAGGATGTCAAACACACCTCTTCATCATATACGATCCCTCTCCGGTGGGGACCCAGCCCCGTTTCGTGGCAATCTGTTTCCAGAGTGCATCACCGCTATCAATATTACTCACGACGGCTTGTGAGCCCATCCGCTGACACGTCGCAATTCCGGTATAGGACAAGTCGCGGCAGAGGCGGGCCTTATGGCGGAACGTCACGTCAGGGGCGATGGACAGGTATTCCATGCGCCCAAACGGCACCCCAGGATTCACCATGATTGTGCCCTTGGGTTCGCCATCCACCGTTCCAATCAACCAGTACGGGGTCGCCTGGGACCAATCGAGCCAGTCCCAGGCCGGGCCTCCCCCGTCACGCACAAGGCGTTGGATCACGGGGCCTTCGTCATGGCGGGCGAGGCGAATCGTCACCATTAGTTCACCATCCCACGAGTATCCGTCCATCCCATCGTGGCAATCCTGACGATATAGGAGGCGTCGCTTGACACAGAACGGGAGCGCACTTGAGCACTGGTGTCCGTGCGGACATCAATCGGGCTGGCCCCGGCCCCGCCACCGGAGTCCACAAACCCACGGACATTCACGAGCGGAGCGGCGGCGAGTGACGGGGCCGCGTCGGTCATGTCCATGCTACTGATGAGTTCTCCCCACGTAAAGCCGTTCCCACCGACAATGGCACAGTTGAGGTGCGCCACGACGTTGATCCCAATCGGGACCTTGAGGGTGCGGGTCACAGCCGAGGTGCCCGGGTTGGTGGAGTCTACGTCGAGAGTGGCCACTTTCCGCGCAAATCTGTTCCCGTCTTGAATGAACCCAACAATCGCCGCGCTTTCACGGAGGATGCTTCCGATGCGGCGTTTCTTCGTGTAGTTCGTCGGCATCGTGGGGGACGTGGCCGACGTTGAGAAGAGGGCGTCCACCACGCCGGTATCAGGGCGCTGGATGAGCCACACATGATAGGTCGTATTCGCAATCGACCCGGTATCGAGCCCTCCCGCATTCGTCCCCACGGCCCAGGCGGCATCAAGTTGTTTCGTTAAGGCTGAAGTCAGGGCCATGCGGACACGATCTGTTGAGGCGGCATCGTTGGACGCACACTCGCCTACGGCAAGGTCAATGTCATTCGTGGCATCGGTTCCGTTCGTCATCGTCAAGCCCCAGAGCGCCCCTGCGTGATACATCTGGCCAGCAGGCGTGCCTGATATCGTGCTACTTGCGGTGACGGCTCCAGCCACGGTCATGGCCCCATCGAAGCGCACGGCACCGTCATCGACCCAGAGCGACCAAGCGTTGGTGATGGTTTCGTTCGACCCGGCAGCGGGGGAGTTCACGATATAGACCGTGGCGGCATCAGTCGTCGTGACGGACGAGTTGGAAGCGGCCAGGGTCGGGCGATTGAACCGGTTCGCGGTATATTTTGTGGCGGTGCCAGACCCGGCCGTGGCCGTATCGGTAAAGGTCCCGGCCGTCCATTCGCAGACATGGCCTGTGGTGCCTGGCGTACCCGTCTTCGTGCCGGCGATAAAGAACCAGCCGGTGCTTGACGTAGAAATAACAGAGGTTGTGCCTGCGGCGTCTAAGACCTGCGAGAATCCGTCCCAATCCAAAGACCCTGACAGCGGCGAGATGAGAGAGGTCGCGTTGTCGATAATGTTTTGGAACTCGGCGTTGAGGTCTGAAGCATAGAGGCGTTCAGCTCCCCACACCTTCACACGTGACAGGCTCATAGCTTAATTCTCCGTGCTAACGCCGGACGGCATCAAGCCGACGACGAGGTTGTGGACTTCGATGTCACTGGTGTTATTGTTTTCGTTGACCCGGTACTGGAACGACCGTCCTTCGCCGCCCGTCTCCAGTTCAATAAACTTCTGGCTCCAGTTCCCGCCACCGAGTAGGTCTGTACTGTCCAGGTCAGAACTATCCAAGAGGAAGCCCCCGGCGGCTTGCGTAAAGGTCACGGTCTGTTCTGCCGCGCCGTCAGCCGACCAGGCAAAGGTGGCCGTATTGGTATTCTTCGGGGCCATGCCAATCCCGACGACGAACAGGGTCTTCTTGTGGACTTCGCTGCCATAGGTCAGGTACGGGGTCGTCACGTCGTAGTTGATACTGGTGCTGTTATGGGTGCGGTCACTTTGATCGAGCCGATACACATAGCCGTTATAGCCCCCGGCAAAGATGCGCTGGCGCTGGTTCGTGTCCATGACGTAGCCCAGTGAGGCGAAGGAGCCGAAATCCCACAAGCTCCAGCGCGGGTACGGTTCGCCTTGCGCGAGAAAGCGCCAGTCCAGCATGAGACAGCGCGTGTTATTCGTCGTCCCTGCCAAGGGGAAGGTAATGAGGGTATAGCCACGGGAGAAATCGGTGGCGGCCTGCCAGTAGGCATGACGGGCCTTGTTCATGTAGTCGCGGCACCAGGTCAAGATGGGGTAATTGCTGTACGATTGGAGGTAATCGCCGTAGTTGGACGTCGTTTTGAGGGTATGGGCAGTGCCACGTGGGGACATAAAGCCCACGTCATCGCCCATGGGGAAGATGCACGATTGGTTCGCCGCGCTGATGCCTTCCACGAAGGTGGTGCGGGCGAAGGTGCTGGGGGTGGCACCGGTGATACGGTGGATACTGAGCTTGTTGGGCCCCTTAAAGACCCAGAGTTCGTTCCGCCATGAGAAGAGACCCACTATTCTATCACCATCACCGGGGTCAATGTCAAGCGATCCTGACCCGGTACTGGTCCAGTCCTCAGGATTGCCCGTGACACTGTAATAGAGCCGGTACGGGACCAGCCAGTTACCAGCCGCCCATTGCTTGCCCTGGTGCTTGACGCTGAACGAGAACCGGGGCGGGGAGCCTGCGAGATTCTGGAACGTGGACTGGTCCCACGACTTAGGCACGTCCGTGGTGCTTGTTGAGCCGATAATGAGCAGGTCATTGAACGTGCTGTAATTGGGGACGGCCCCTACCTCAAGCCCAGTCGCGAGGCTGGCAAAGGACCCGGACCCGCCATCGTGATAGATGGAGCTATTGCAATGCACGATCCGGCGCTGGGTCGGGGACGCGCCAGTGCCGAGCCGCCAATAGTCATAGATGCCTGTCACTGCTTGGCTCGCCTCAATGACCGAGGCATTGAGCTTGTTGGTGCCAGGCGCTTTCCGTGGCCCGCCATCGAACTCGTAGACGCAGTTCGTGGCCGTGTTAAGCCAGGGCAGTTTCAGGGTCGTGCCGTCCGGGGCGTTGTAACTCGTCGGGCCAAAATCCGTTGCCCAACCAGCGCCGAATTGGTGCGTAATAAATTGAATTTCCGTTGGCATTCGTGTATACTACCTACCTATGTGGCGTGGCACTTTACGTGAAAGATTCAACGAAAAGTACATACCAGTTACAGAAAGTGGTTGCTGGATATGGACTGGCGCGAGCAGCGCACGATATGGGACCATATATGACCACTCAAAGAGAAAAGTTATTAAAGCTCATCACGCCGCGTTCCTGCTGTTTAATGGCCCAATCCCTAATGGTATGTGCGTGTGTCACGTGTGCGACGTTACTTTCTGTGTTAATCCTGATCATTTATTTATAGGCACCCAGAAAGACAATATCCATGACATGATTAAAAAGGGGAGGAAAGTAATTTCTCCTAATGCTGGCCGTCATGGCAACCATGCCAGAGGAGAAAGAAATGGCTCTAGCAAATATCCACCTGTACTGATAAGTAGTATCCGCCACATATATGATTCGGGTGAATGCAAGAACATAGCTGCCATATCAAGAAAGTTCGGTGTCAGTGAGAGTCAAACGAGAAGAATTGTGCATAGGCAGTCATGGACATAATCACCGGAAGCTGTCAAAATTATTATTAGTCGAATATCTCGTGCCACCCTGCCTACGGTAAGGCCTCACTGCATGTGCTCTATATAATCCCTCGTTTGGCTGTATCCTGACACGTACATGCGTACCCACGTCATGATCTGAAATCATCCGGCTCATCAGCTCGCCAAATTCCGCTTTCGCCTCTTGGCTGCGGGCGTCGTCGCGCTTGTCCCGGTACCAGTTCGCCAACGCATGCAGCACAATGACGTGCCGGTACCGGAGCGGCATCATCGGCTCGTCAGTATCGCTGGACATGGCTGACTGCTCCACCCCGGCGCTGGTCACGACCAAGTTACTCGTCACATACGAGTAGGGGATGATGTAGGTCTGGTCCGGGTACGGGTAGAGAACGACCTTACGCACGGGCGTCGTGTTCCCACTAAAAGACAGGTCCAGGATCGACGCCGACGTGGGCTTGCCGCTGATATTGCCCCGGACATGCAACCGGCGAAACTCCTTGCGGTCAAGCAAGGGGATGTTCCAGTCGGAGCTGAACAAGGCAAAGTCGATAGGACGGAGAAAGTCACTGGCGAGGGCATATTCGTTTTCAAAGATTGTATAGGTCGCTCCAGACAGGGAAGCAGACCCGACATACCGTGGGGTAAAGCTGAGAATGGTATCACTCGCCACTGAGGTGATCCTGTAAATATCTGT
>ERZ1292623.377-Hain-H51-01um-R1-377-length-48768-cov-6_pt1 | contig 48768 bp, 61 predicted proteins | sample MGYA00564398_ERZ1292623 | MGnify/ENA primary metagenome ERZ1292623 (study PRJEB36523, sample SAMEA6512633) | groundwater metagenome | collected 2019-01-07 | study: AquaDiva: Metagenomics assemblies of 32 groundwater samples
ATCACCCCATCGAGCCGTCCAGCGTAGAGGCCGCGACGAGCCAACTCCCGCTGAAGAGTCCGGACCGGATTATTCCAACTCGTTACCGCCCAATCGAGCAAGAGCGAAAAGAGCGGCTCGTGGACGACCTCCAGTCCCAACCGCCGCACATAGGCCTCGGCGTAGAAGTTCAGCGCATCATGTTCATTGATGGCATCGAGCTCACCCGCGGTGGCCGGATGGTCGAGTCGTGCATGGTGGGTCCAATTGGTCGCGGTGATCCCCCCGCGCGTCAAGCCTCCTGGGTCCGCCCGATGGGCACGTGCAGGGGCCGGCCATCCTTCGCGCCGCAGCACGCCTCGGATCGCGATAGTCCAGTGCTCTGGATACTCAGTCGTCATTGACGCCTATCCATCTCACGCCAGCCGATCAAGACGATCCGTGATGATGCCAATCGAGCCGCGCAATTGCTCAGTATCAATCTTGATCTGCTCCCGGAGCATGGCCCATTCGTGTCGTGTGACGCACGCATCAAGCCGCGTGCTCAAGTTGTTCAGCAGCTCTCGATGTCGCGTCCCATGCCGTGCCAGTTCCTCAGAGAGCCCGGAGATTTTTTGCGCTAGGCTCTGCTCGAGATTCCGCATTTGCGCATCAATCGTCTTTTCAAGCACCTGCAGCTTACCGACTCCGGAGAGTTCGGCACTCTCCCGTGCGCCGATCCACCGGCCGACCAAGAGCAATGTCCCCACGAGCAAGAGGGCAAATTCGATCCACGCGCGCAACATGTCAACCATGTCATGTAAATCTCAACGCCACATCCCAAAGGTCTGTTGATGCGCTTGGTTCAGAATACACGCATGAGGATCCAGAGCGCGAGACACCCGATCGCCACATAGTCGATGAGGCAGAAGCGCCGGCGAGGCTGACTGAAGAAACGTGACGACAAGTTCTTGAACATTCGTGTTCGCTCCTCCACGAGCCCATCATTGACGCGCGCAGAGCACATAGACGCGGTTCAACCCCTTTTGCTCACAGACGATCTCCCACCCGTTCCCAGAAGGCATCGAGGCGCGCACGCCTCCAATGTCGCATCCCCCACCACCGCCAATCACCACACTGCCCAACGGGCACACCACGCCCACACGATCGCCCTGTTCACTGACTTGGAACGTCTCGACCCCATGCAGAACAGACGTTCCATCCACCCGAAGCGCGCGCATGTCGTGTGGGATCGCAGGGAGCGAAGGATCGTATTCGTAATCAAAGTTGAGATGCCCATCAGGAAAGAGCACCACCCGGCGCAATCGATCCTCTGAGCTAAATCCAGACCCGAATTGTGTACGCCCACGCCGCCCTGAGCTGAGTCCAAGGACCAGTAATCCGGTCTCACCGGTTAATTGCTGCCCCTCTACCATCGCAAAATGTGCCCCCAGACCATTACCGGCCCGCCACGTCTGAAATCCGACCTGCCCCACCGTGGTCCCCGAGAGTGAATCCAGAGAAGCGTTCCAATCAATCGTTCCGCTCGGTGTCAATGGAACGCGCCCGAGGGTCACATCTGCGGGGTCATTCGCTCCGCTCGCACGGAGTGATTGAGCCGTGAGGAGTCCGTGCAGCGGACAGTACCACAGCACCGGTCCCGCAGCGTTGTGCCCAAATGGCCCACCACCGGACCCGTGCGTATGCTCCACCAGCCAGGCATTCTCTGGCTGTTCCCCAAAGACGACATGACTGGTGGGCGGGTCGGTTCGCCAGACCGGTTGATCCTGCTGGGCGCGCGCCGGCTCTCTGAGAAAGAGCAGCAACAACACGGAGAGCGCCCACGTGTACAGCATGCTCATTCGATTAGCCTCACATCCCCAAATGCTGTTTGATGGCGGCGATATCGGCCTGAAGCGCCCGGAGCGCCAGCGCGACATCGGATGCTGGGGCGTTTGGGGGTTGCGGCAGCTCCTCGAATTGATTCCGATCGGCACGATAGCGGCGGTGATTGAACGCGCCGGCGACTCCGGCGCCAGGGCGAGCCGTGACCTCCATCATGTCGGCCGGGAGCACGCCTGCCGGGCCAGGAATCCCCTCCCCGATCACGTCCGCGACGACGACGCCCAGCGGATCGAGTGCGACAAAGTGACGTAATAGCATCAGTAGTACTCCGCAACCTGATAGGCAACGACTGAAGCTGGCGTGTTGGTATCAGCGCCAGCACGCGTCGCCGTGATCGTGGTCGCATTCGTGAGCGTGAGACGCACGGCCGAAGGGTCACCCCCAGCCCCGCCACTCGTCTCAACGCCAAGATGCCAGAGAAGCGATTTCGCGGTGTCGACGCTGGTGATGGTGGCGGTTTGCGTGTTATTCGCGCCAGCCGCAATAGTAATCGTCCCGCGCTGAAGGCTCTTGATGATTCGAGCCTTGACGATTGATCGGAAGATGCCGGCCACAATGCTTTGCTTTCCGTGTCCTACAAGGGCGATGCGATCTCAGCGACGCTCAGTCGGAATGCGACGACTGAGACGGCGGCGGCCTTGGCCTGAAGAAAGTCGCTCGATTCCAGCACGAATGGCCCGGCGATGATGATGGTCGCGCCAGGGTCAATCGCTTCACCAAAAATCTGCTTTCGATTATCGACCGTGCCCCCACTTGGAATGATCGCGACATCCACTCGCCGTGACACCGTGTCGGTATTGCAGACCGTGATCGCCAGGACAATCGCGGCGGTCAGGTTCGTCGCCGGCGCTGTGTAATAGGTGGCGAACGCTGTCGTGAGCGTATCCCCATCGTCCATCTTCAGGGTCAGACCATCCGGTTGCGCCGTGAGCTCGATCCCATCAATCCGGATCGCCACTTCAGAACCCGCCGCCGCCGCGGAAATGCCGCGAATAAAGTCGCTCGCTTCAAGAAACCAGGGGCCTTCAAGAATCAGGCTCTCGTCGGGCAAGAGATCATCGTCAAACATCTGGTGCTGAACGCCTGGGGTCCCTCCTGATTCCACGATCGAGATCGCGGCCTGATTTGAAACGGTATCTGAATTCCAGAGCGTGATCCGCTGGATGATGGCAATCTTGCCCGCCCCAACCGTGTAGTACGTTTGTGCAACCGTATTCACATCGGTCCCATCGACCGGAATCGGCGTCGCTCCGATCGGTGGAATCAGCGTCGTCAGAAGACCAGGGAGGGCTCCACGATCGGTGCGAGCTGCGGTGAGCGTGTCGCCGGCGGTCCAGAGGCTCATCGGATCCTCACGGTCACGAATCTACTTACGGTGACATCCCCAGTAACTGATACACGGCCTAGATTCTGCCCACGCGAGATGCCGGCGCATACTCAACCCTTTTGCTCTTACGACCCGGGGGGCTGCGCGCGGGGCGGCGTGGTCGGTTGTGGCGTAAGGCCGCGTTGTTGCTGCTGTTGCCGCTGAATCTCCATGTTGATCAGCTGATGATGCAAGTTGTGATCGGCCCAGAGATGCCAGCCGATCAAGGTGGCCGCCGTCCCAAGCACTCCGAGCACCACCGCGAGCGCCCACCGCACGATCCACTCCGTACGATTCATCTGTTTCGTCTCCTAATCCTGTTCCGGCATTTCCTCGACCATGCCAACAGTACAACTGCTGATTTGGATACGCAGACGCTTGGCGTTTCTTTTGCTCCTACTCCGGGTGAGGCATCCATTGGAGCGCCCAGAGCTGCTCTCCGTTCGGCATTATCCAGTCGTGTACGCCGTTCCTCATAGCGCTCCCGCCAAAGACCCGGTGGAACCAGTGATGGAGATACTCATGCTTGAGGGCCTGGAAGGCTGGGCGCGCCGTCGTCGTGGTGGTGGGATAATTCCCCGGTACATGAATCTCGCGAGAGAAGGGAGCATACCACCCGCCCACCAACTCGCCGGTGCGGGACGTATCAATGTAATCACGATCATCAACAGGGCGATCCAGGACAATCACGACCGGCCTACGGACATTGCTAGGGTCCGCATCCTGGGGTGAATAGCCCCCGCCTTGGAGATCGATCATCAACTCCTGCCACCACCGATCGGCCAGTACCCCATGCGCCTGATCAAGAGGACCGGGGTAGGTGCCACGCACCAAGCGAAACCCCAGCGGTGATCGGCGAGCGCGACCCAGAAGACGATTCAGCGTCGGCCGAAGACGATCCCAGAGCCCCACGTCACGCGCTCCCGGCTGCCTCGCAGACTACCGATTAGTACCCACGACAGAGCACCCCCAAGACATCACCAGCGACCATCGTCCCAGTGATCACCACCGTGGTGGTCGTGGCTGCTGCCCGCATTGCGTTGGCGGTCGTTTCATCTGTTGCAACACACACCGGCGCGGTGGTCCATGTTTTATTGAACGTGACGGTGCAGGATGTCGGCGCACCCGTCCCAGTCGTAATTCGATGTGCCCCATCAACACCAGCAATTGTCGGTCCTGTGCCGCAAGAACCAGCGACTGTCGGTGCAGCACCACCCACTACTTCATGCTGATTGGCATTGAGCGTAAGCGCAAGACCAGTCGAGGCCGTTGCACCAGTGACGAAATTTATAAGGCCAGCTGTGCCCTGAGCATGAAACTTAATATTCTTCGTGCCATAAAGACTGACATCACCAGGGCCTTCTGCATTGCCGTTGGGTGTCAATGATGACCGAATGTAGAGGCCTAACTCGTCCGCAGCATCGTTTATCAGTCGAAGTTGTGCGCTTGAACCATTGGCAGTATTGGTATTCGTAAACTTCGCACCCATATTTCCCGCGAAGCCACGGGAACTGAAGATGTCGAAGTTGGCATCGGCTGCGACGTTCATCGACAGCTTGGCATCAAGCCGCGTATTCCCGCCATCAACAATCTGAAAGACCGTCGTTCCATTGTCCTGCGCTAAGAAAATCGGGTCAGTCGAGGCCCCATTATTCGCAATCAACGCAGCCGATGTCAGTGTTGGTGCCGTATTGCCAATGTAGGCATAGACGCCGATGTCATTTGTCGCCCCGTCAGACGCCTGACCCACCACGCCTATCCTGTTTGTGACTCCCCCATCACTTTGGCCAATCACACCAATGTTACGACCTGAGCTTGTTTGTGCCTTTCCATAAAGTCCAACATTGTCACCCGTCGTCGAAGCCTGAGCTATTCCGAACACAGCCAAATTCAGATTCCCAGACTCGCCAAAACCAGCAGTGCCAGTGCCAGCAGCAGCGTTGATGAAATACCCGGCGTAGTTATAGGAGGAGCCTGTGTAGCCTGCCGCAAGGTTCACCTTGATTCCGATGGGATTCCCTAAGGTGCCTGACTGTGAGGTTGGCGTGAGATTGACGAGAATCTTCTCGCCGGCAGAGTTTGTAAACGTGCCACTTGCGGAAATGGCACTCTCAGCCCCTGTAAACGTTTGGTCAGCACTGAAGGTCTGCGCAAGATCGATCCCGGCCATCGTGAAGTTACTAGCTGGCACCGTAGCAACGACAACCGTTGCTGTAGGAACATTTGTATCCACCTCAAAGCGAATCTCCTTGGTGGCATCCACCGACCCTTCCACAATCGAGGTCGTATCGACAAAGGGCGCGCTGCCGCCGGCGGTTGACGCAATCGTGATCGTGCCGGCGCCGTTGGTGATGGTGATATTCGATCCGGCCGTGAGCGCCGCCACGGCTGGAGCCGCCCCAGTGCTCCCAATGAGCAGTTGCCCGTTCGTCATGGCCCCAGCCTCAATGATCGCCCCCGCGGAGGAGACCATGATCCGGCTGTTGTTCAGCGCCGTTCCAGAATTCGTCCCTCCTCTCGCAATCGCCAGGGTGCCAGTGCTGATATTCCCCGCGTTGAGTGCTGTCAGCCCCGATCCATCCGCTGTGACCACGCCAGCTTTATCAACTTTGAACTTGCTCACTCCTCCAACTTGCAAGTCCGCCAAGAGTGAGGCGGCCGCAGATGCCGTATCGGTGACATTGAGCTTGAGACCAGTAAAGGTCACGACTCCTGAATTCCACGTCTGCGTCGCGTCGATGAGATGGGTATCAACCGTGACCGTCCCACCGGAAAGGAGTAGGAAATGGGTCGCATCGGCTGCGGCTCCCAGCCCCATCCTAGCGAACTGAGGCGTCGCAGCGGTATGAATGTTCTGCGGCGCAGCCAACGTGATGGTTCCAGCCCCGTTGGTAATGGTGACTTGGTTGGCCGTGCCCGTCAGTGCCGCCAATACAGGCGCTACTCCTGTTGAGCCAATAGGAAGCTGTCCATTGGTCGCCGCGCCTAAGGCTGCAATCGTATTGGTTGCGGTCCAGTAGGAGAGCTGGTTCGCGGTCCCGGTCCCAAGACTAATTGTCCCGCCAACATCAGGGAAGGTGAACGTCCGCTCCGCCGTCGGGTTCGTGATGCTGAAGTAGGTCTCGAAGGTGTCGGCGACGGAGCCCTCGAAGATCAATCCACTGACACCGAACTTCACATCATTGGCGCTCAGGGCGTGATCGCCGCTGAGCAATGCCGAGACATCGAAGGCGAGGGTCAGGGCGGCGCACTCAGACCCAGCCGATCCCCCCGTGATCCCAAGACCGTTGGCGACGCTCGCGACATAATTCCCCGTCGTGTCGGTCGTGAGGGCAACAGCATCGGCCGCGACCGTGAGTGCTGTTCCACCCGCAGCTTTCGTCACGTCACCAGTGAAGGCGGAGGTTTGGATCCCGGTTCCTGTGAATTCAACACCCCCACCGATCGTTAATTCCTCAATGTCACCTGCACCAACCGTATCCCTTCCCAGGAGCCTGTCTGTGACAGACACATTCTGAATCTTGGCGTAGGTGACAGCATCCGCCGCGATCGTGGCCGCAAAACTGCCCGTCCCAGACCCCGTGACATCGCCCGTCAGCGTGATGGTCTGATCGCCCGTGTTGGTTCCCGAGAGCGTGGTGTCACCACTGAGGGTTATTGTGCGAGCCGCATCCCCGGTCGTGATCGTGAGGGTCCGCGCGACGGTGAGGTCACTACCTGGGGCGATCGTGAGCAACTGCCCCCCGAGCGTGTCCTGGATGGTGAGGCCGGTGTTGGCAAAGCTGATCGTGGGTGTCGTGCCAAATACTGCCGCCCCGCTTCCCGTCTCATCTGAGAGCACGCCGGCGAGCTGCGCAGACGTGGTCGCCGCAAAAACACTCAGGTTGTTGCCGGTATACGCAACGGTCCCTCCCGCCCCAAAGGCCACCGAACTCGTATCGGTTCCCGTGAAGGTCAGGGTGTTCGAGGCCGTAAGCGTCTTCCCATCGGCGATCGTGAGCGTGGAGCCGGTCGCCGGCGTCGTGAGTGTGACCTTGTTGATCGTGGTCGCTGTTGCCACGCCCAAGGTGGGCGTCGTCAGCGTGGGGGAGGTCGCAAAGACGAGGAGGCCAGAGCCGGTCTCATCGCTGATATTGGCCGCAATGTCGGCCGAAGTCGTCAGCGATGTGATCACGCCCGTCGTCGTCGCCACCCGCAAAAGGCCGCTCGCGAGGGCGGAGAGTGCTTGTTCCGCGCTGAGCGTGCTGTTGGCCGTCTGCGTGATGTAGGTGGCATTGGTCGGAGCCCCGCCGCTCACGACGAGACCACCCTGCCCACGTGCGCGCTGCACCACAAGCGCCAGCACAACCAGCAGGACGAACCCGAGACGGAGTCGCCTCATCTGCCTACCTCCGCAAAATAAAATTCGTGGTGGCTGTCCCAGACACCGTCTTGACCTGAATCTCGCTGGGGTCATTGATGGGAATCGTGATGCTTTGCCCTGGCGCTAATTGGATCACCTGGCTCGTCGCGTCTCCGATCAGAATGTCGACGGTATTGTCAGGGTCATTTTGGACGAGCACTTCCGAGGAGGCTTGTGTCGTCGTCAAGGCTGCGGCGGTCGTCGTGCTAGCCTGAGTGCCCGTGACGATCACATCCGACACATTACGAATGTGAACCGCATTCGTCACGCTCACCGTTGCGCCCGCATATTGCGCCAAATTGCTCGCAAAATTCCCCGTCCCCGCATTGGCGGTAATCGTGCCCGAGACGGGCTGCGTCACACCCGATCCATCAACGGGGAGTCGGCCCGTCACGGGGGTATACTGCGCGAGGTTCACCCCAAACGCGGTATTGTCGCTGGCGACAGTCACCCTCAGCGACCCGGTTCCCGTCACGCCGTTCCCGACAAGCACGGCGGCGCCCCCGAGCTGGGTCAGATTGACCGACTGATTTGCACCGAGCGAAGTCGTCCACGAGGTTCCCGGAGCGGGCGCCACGCGCAAGGCATTTGAATCGAGCGCCACTTGGTTCTGGCCGCTGGCATCGAAAATCCCGACAGGCGTGAAACTCTCAGGTGGCCCCAGTCGCTGAGCAACGAGCGGGGCCACGAGCAATGCCAGCGCGAGTGCTGGCAGGATCACACGAGAACAGGGAATGCGCATCGGTTCAATCCTCTTAAAACGTCAGTGTCCATGTGAAGGTGACCGTCACGGCGCTGGTTTTCACGATCGTGCTGGAGAGTATGGCACGCACATACATAGTGCCACCGGATGCCGCCGTGAACAACCCCGCTTCGGCAAGGGTGTTGCCATTGGCACTCCCGGACGCGAGGTAATATTTCACTGTGAGCTGCGCGCTCGCAGCGGTTTTCTCGGTCGCAGCCTCTCGGAGGACCTGCGTCTGAAGCGTCGTATCGGTCACAACGACCGCTGTGGTGCCCGTGCCAACCGCGACGTGGGTAATCGTGGCAGTGCTATCTCCCTTGAGTAAATCGCGGACGAGATTTTTGCCGGCTGTGACAACGAGGTTTCGTTGCACCGCACGCCGCAGCACCCGGCCGGTGCGCGCCGACCGCACCTCGAACGCGAGCGTTCCTTGGAGCCTGAGGCTGGTGTGCAGCTCGCTCTCGACGTGTCTCACGCTAACCCCTCTGAACTCGGTATACTTAGCGCACTTCTAAGGTGACAATGCAGCCCTGCCGATGTGGATGCGGCCGACCGATGAAGAGCCAGACGTGCAGTGTATGCGGGGCCACATTCCACCCGCTTCATTCCTCTAAAGGCTTCTGGTGTTCGAACCGATGCGCAGGACTGGCGCGACGTAGTAGCAACAATCCGTCTTGGAAGGGCGGGAAGATTGAACGCACCTGCCATGAATGCGGGCTCGCATTTCTCGTAAATGCTAGTGAGTTGCGCCGACCTCGACAGAATGGTCACTAGGCCCCCACCTCTGAGTACCCCACGAGCGCCGTGCCGACGCGACTTTCCACGCCAGCCGTGGCGAACGTCAGACTCTGCCCGAGCGTCATGGCCTCCGTGAAGGTGCGAAGATTATGCAGGACTTCGTTTGCACGTGGGATGGTGACCTCGGTCCCAACCAACCGCCGATAAAATCGTTGCCACCCACCCACGCTGTCATGACTGAGCGCCCGCACCGTATACAGAATTTGCGTCGTGGTGCTGTCCTTGGGATGTTCTGAGCCCTCCACTGACTCAATTAAATAATTCACGCCAGTCAAATTATGTACGGAGAGGTCAAGGGGAAGGAGTTGCCCCGCCAAGAGTCCCGTGGTAAGCGTGGTGAACTCCACGGCTTTGGTGAGGCGGTGGCGTTCCAACAGGGCCTTGGCGACATCCACTGCAGCATCGGCTTCGTTAATATCAGGACGATCCTCTTTCTCTTCATAGATGCCGGTTCCGCCCTCAGCCGTCTTACGCGCCGCGATCTCCAAATCGTCCTGCGCTGACACGATGATCGGGTACTCCCCCTGATAAGTGACCGCCAATGTCTGACTCGTCGTGAGCGCGGTCGCTCCGTCATCTTGGCTGATCTCCGTACTCCCTTTGTTCCAATAGAAATCCTTTCCAGTTTCAACCCCACGGATCCCGATCGTTTTGGCTACCGCGTTCACCGTGATACTGGATGGCACGGCCGCAATGGGAAACGCTAGGTTAAAGGTCTTTCTCGTCCCGTCTCCAATGAAGGACTCTGTCCGTGAATCGGTCTTTTCGAGTCCGGCCCTGACAAATTGCTTGTTGCGATACGTCGATTGAGCAGGAATCACCCGGCAGGTGATCGTTTTGTCGATCGTCAGGGTAATCGGAGCCAAGAGTGAGCTCCGCGCTCGAAACTGCAGCACCTTGCTCGTATCGATCCACCATGCCATGCCAGCGAGCTCGGCTAGGCGGTTGAAGGCCGCTGTGACGGAGATGTAATCCAGGATTAACTCCGTGATCGTCGGACCCGTCTCCACCCCGGCGGTGGTGATGCCTTCTAACGCCAGATCGATGGCAACGATGTCCAACACGATGGTACTCAGCGTCTGACTCGTATAGGTCCGCGCCACCATGCGACGATCGCAGATGAGCTCATATCCCCCACAACGCACCTCGAAATTCAGGTACGCTCCGATCCCGGAGGAGTTCCAGCCTTCACTCTCCTCGATGGGGTCCTCGGCGATGAGACCCGCGAAGTGCGTGGTTGCCCCCTCCAGAAGTTTCACCTCCTGTCCCCGCGTCGGACGGAAGCCTCCAGACAGATCACGGAAGCGCACGTCCAGAGTATTACGCGAGAGCAGCACATCACTGTAGCGCGCCGAGTACTCCACCATTTTGGTGGTGCGATCCGTGCCGGCGATGGTGATCGTAATCGCCATCGGTTCCTATCCTCGAATCCCGTACCGCGCCAGCGCATCCTCGACAAACGGTACGACTTGCTCAGCGAGCACGCGACCGGTGGGGAGCATCAACATCACCCGCACCTCTGATGGACCCGTATATCGCGCAGAGGTCCCGATGGGAATAGGGTTCTGCGCGACGATCTGCGCGATCACCGATGAGGGAAGGTGACTCGGTCGATCGAGGGGCACGAGCGCCTCCACGCCATGACCGATGGCGAATCCACCGCGTGGACCGAAATCATGGACGAGGCCATGTCGCCCCTCAGGAAACTCGTCGACTGGCGGTCGATGTCGACTCGGTGGCCCCTCGTCGGTCCACTCTACGCGCCCACGCACGGTGATATCCCGAGGGATTTCGTCGATCCCACGCCGCACGCCACCGATGCGGTCGATCATCTCGCTCAGCTTCTGGATCAAGCGGTCGAAATTTTGGGTCATCGTCTGGCTGAACGTAATCCCCGTCCCTTCCAGTGATTCCACCTTGACCCCGTTGGCATCGGTGAGCAACCCCATCTCGATCATGCGTTCAAGCATCGGGCGCATCGCTTCGGGGACTTCCCCGCCCGCGCGCATAACCCGTTGCACGTACTCATTGATCGCACCGCTCATGCGATCAATCACCACGCCATTCTCGATTCCGGAATCAATCAAAATCTGGTAGTCCTGAAAGAGGCGCTGCGCTTACTCATCGAGGCGCTGTGCGCGCCACTTCGGCCCAAGCTCCTCAATCGAGAATCCGTACCGTTGAACAGCTTGTTCGAGGAGTCGATGTTTCTCCTCCTGCTGCCCGAGCGCCGTCGATAAGGCACGTGTGGCGGCGTCGTATTCCTTGACGGTCTTGGCGTTAAGCACCCGCTGGACACCATCAAGGGACCCGGTCGCCTCCACGGCCTTTTTGCTCAGTTCTTCGAGCCCTCCGGCTGCATCAATGAACTGCTGACGAACCGGGTTGATCTTTTTCTCTTCGCCGCCGAAGCCGAAAATCTTCCCGAAGAGACCCCCCAATTTCCCAACGAGCGGGCCGATCAATGGTCCGATCATCGCCCCGATACCAGGAATCGCAGCACCCAAGGCCCCCCCAATGGTGTTGCCGAGCGCACTTGTGAGCCCAGTGCCCACCTTCGCGACAAGATTTGATCCGATCTTCTGTCCAATCAAGCCCCCCACAGCAGCAATGGGATTCCCGCCTCCCGTAATCGCCTGGAGAATCGTGTCGCCAGCTTTGGTGCGGAGCGTCGTGCCGACCCCGCCTAACAGCCCGCCGCTAAGCGCCGTTGCAATGACCTTCCCCGATCCTTCTAGCTTGGGGGCAAGGGTGCCGATGATCTTGGGGATCTGCTCGATATCTTTTTCCAGCATCGTCCTGGAAATAATGGAGCCTCCACCCTGGATCAGCGGGGCGGCGGTGGCCTTGCGGATGGCCGCGACTGCGTTACTCACTGCATCATGGCTTCCCTCGACGCTGGTGCCAAGGGCCTTCCACCAGTCCGAGGCTTCCTTAGCCTCACGCTTCAGCTGCGCCGTGGTCTTGCCCAAGGCCTCAAGTGGAGGAATCGCCCCCAGCGCGGCCCGCTTCGTGTCATCGGTGGCGGCAGCCTGCCCCTGTTGCGCCTCACGCGCCGCGAGCATGGCCGTTTTCGCGTTCCCGATGGCCGCACTCACTTTGTCGAGTGCGCCCTGGTACGCGCTGTTCCCCTTGACCCCCTCAAACGCCGCTTGGGCCTGCTGGTGGAAGGATTGCTGCATCCCGCCGACGAAGGTCGCGACCTCGCCCGCCTTCTTGCCGAAGGCGGCAAACTGATCGCCCACTCCTGGGAGGTAGGACCCCACGGCGGCGATTCCCTCGACGACTTTGTAAAACCCTTGCGCGAGCAAAAGGATGATCGACATCGTGCCGCTGAACACAAGTTGGAGTGCGCTCCACGCCCGACCGAGCAGTCCTGCTGCGCTCACCCCGATCTGCGCGACATCCACCAACACGATCACGACGCGCTCGATCAATCCCGTCACTGCGCTGATCAGCCCTTGCTGCTCAGCGCCAAACGCGCCGGAGAACGCTTTTCCGATGGCATCCATCCCGGCGGCCAGTACGGGACTGCGCGCAACGGCCTCGGCGACACCATCGGTAAAATTCTGGAGCACGACCTTCGCCGCCGCCACGCGATCACCGAAATCCCCTTGCGCCTCCCCTGATTCCTTCAGCACGCGCCCCAACTCCGTCAGGATGGCGGCTTGCGAGGCTGCCTTCTTTTCGGCTTCGGTGAGCTCTGAGGCTTGCTTGCCGACTGAGGCCGCGTATTTCTCCGCCGCCAAGGCTGCATCAATGTTGAGACCAATCGTCTTCAGCGTCATGTCGCGGCCAGAGGCCATCGCCGTGATCAACGTCTCGAATGACTGCTTGGCGTCCACTCCCACTCGGTCTGCCAGTACGCGGGCGCTTTTGCCCACGAGATCGAAATCATTGGCATTCAATCGCAATCCCTGCGAGAGCCCCAGGTTGACCGATTTCATCAGCTCAAAGTCAGAGACCGTGCGGCCAAGCGCCGCCCCTAACCGTGGGAGCACCTCCCCGGCACTGTTTCCGATGGTGGTGTTGAGGATCGTAAATTGATCGCGCACATCAGCAATATCCGACCCGCGCGACCCAAATGCAGCAATCGCCACGACCGCTCCACCAACGGCCGCAGCAATTCCGGCAATGGCCGCAGCGGCAGCAATCGCCACGGGGCCCACGGCACCCAGCGCCCCGGTGAGCTTGGCCCCGATGCCCGTCTCACCTTGCTTCCCCACCTGGTCCGCCCCCTGCTCTAACTCCTTGAGGGAGGAGGAGACCTTCTGAAAGGCTTCACGGGTGAGATCCCGAGCTTTGATGGTGACGTCAATCTCAGACACGACTCTGTTCCTCGCGCCTCCGAGCCTCGCTGGTCTGTCGGCGGATTCGCTCGATGGTCTCGTGAATCATGGCGTCGTGGACCTGACGGAGCACCACGAGTGCTCCCATCAACCACGCATCCTGTTGCCCGACCCCGCCAGCACGCGGCCATCCCAAGGGTTGCCACCGCGCGAGTCCCATCGCCAGCTCAAGCCGATGCGTCCAGTGGAACCAATTGAGCGCCCATTGCACATCCGGGGTAAGGCTCAGCACTGGACAGGTTCGCAACTTGATGGGTCCGTCGTGCCAGACGACTCCCGATCGAGCGTGTCCGTCGCATCCTCTCGACTCACAGTACCGGAGGGCTCGACAGCGGCGACAATCGCTGCCGGTCGTGGCCCAGCGTCCTCCTGGAGTGGCACGGCTGGTGAGCCATTCGGTGAAGCGAGCCGCGACCTGAAGGTCCCTTTTTTTCCCTCTGAAACGGTGTTCTCCCCATAAATAGCGGCCAACAAAAAGATAATCAGCTCCTCCCGGCCACCATACCAGCGCAGCAGTTGAGCGCCAGTGGTCAGAAATTCCCCCCCATCCTCGGGATCGGGGTTCTCAATCTGCCCAGGGGCGATCGTCACAAAGGCGATAATTTGCTCCTTGAGCCACGCGCGGCGCTCGCGCTCCTCCTCGCGTGACAACGGCGCGGGCGGTTGAGCGCCTCGAGAGGTGCCGCCGTAGTCCTGGAACTGCAGCCGGAACTCCTCAAAGGTGTCGAGATCGAGACGTTTGATATTGAACAAGATTTCACGCCCATCCAGTTCAACCGGCACGGGAAACGTCTGCATGGGTCGGAGCGGAGGCGATACTGGCACAATGGGAATCACGGCGATCTCCTGTCTAGGGTGGTAACGAATGGAAGACCGAAAGAAGACGAATCGGATCCGCCGCGAGGAGAGCCCCCAGCTGGGAGCAAGGGCGGCTCCCTCTGGGCAGGCCAGCGGCGAAGACGGATGTGATGGCGCTAGTGTGCCAGAACTCTCACGCGAGTGCGAGCGAGACTTCGTCGTTCCCCGCGGTGCTCGCCTTTAGGTCTCCTTTGTACGCATGGTCCAGCTCAAACTCGTTATCGGGATCATCGGGAACCTCCAACTCCACCACAGGGAGATAGAGGGCGATGATGCTGCCCTCGGTCAGGCCCTGTTGGAGGAGTCCGGCCCAATCCGTCGTGTTCTGCGCCAGATCTTCGATCGTAATGTCGTCGCTTGACCGCTGATCCACCGTGAGCTTGCAGGCACGCTTCCCACGCCGGTAGGCATTCTGCGCGTTCGTCGTCCCGGCGGCCACGTTATCCAACTCGAACCCATTGGCGATCTCGATGCTGGCCCTGAGAAACTCTTCAGCCGTGGCCCCAGATCGCAGAGAAGCGGTCAACCCTGATGGGGGCGTTGTCCCAGCCGTGGTAAAGGTCGTGGGATCCGTTTGCGCTGGGCGTGCTCGCGTCTTCATGGGGCCCGAGGCCTCCAGCATCATTTCCTCGTTGGCATCAACACTGAACTTCAACGTCTCAACAACGGCGCCACGGCCCTCATAGCTCTTGCTCGTCAAGTAATGAGCAATAGTAAGGGCCTTCTGGAACGCCGTCGCGAGCTTGTAGGTAATGCACCCCTTCACCGAATCTCCAGATGCCGGAGCCGCTGATAGAGCGGGGGCGACCGTGAGCGCCGCCCCCGCAATTGCGGTAATGAACCGCACCTGTCGCCCTCCGCTCGTCGCATTCACGAGTACCGCATCACCAGCAACCAGGCCAGCCGCAGAGGCCACGGTGAAGACCGTCGTGGTGGGCGCGGGCGTGGCCGAGACCGTCGTCGAAAGCGTCACATTCGTCTTACTCCCAAAGCCATTCAGTAAGATGGGCTCAACATCGGGGAGCGTATTGAGTGTGCCGCTCGGATAGAGAATGTCCCGCCACATCCAACTCGCCGTCTCGCGCCGCGTAAACTTATAGATCTGCGAGGGATGCGTATGCCGTTCTGGTGAGGCCACGCGGTTGCGCGGGTTCTGGCTCAGTTTCACGCTGAGATGTCGTACCGCATCGCCGGCCACAACCGTAGCCGCCGTCCCGTACGTCGCCTCTTCAGCCATGTAGACGCGACCAACGCGGCCAATTTGGTAAACCGAGGGCATACTAGTTCTCCTCAGCCGGGTTGTCCGGCTCGTCTACCGTTAGATCTACCTCGCCTGGGTCATGCGACGCGCGTTCATCAGCCGTCGCGATCGCGGCCCATGCCTCGGGAGTGACAAAGAGGTCTGCGTACCGTTCCCCGAGCGCCTCCCCGTATGTACGCGGGGCTCCCAGCGGAAGCGCGGCCTCGTTTGGGACGGGAAGTGACTCGTCAGGATCGAGGCGCGATCCACGCCCGAACATTCGACCGCCCCAGGGGGTCTGCACGCTCACGGTCCCACCAGGGCTGCAACAGCAGACACGTTCCTGACTCGGTGTGGCTCGAGGGATGCGCCGCTGTGCCATTCGTGTCCTCCTCGCGCTACGGAGTTCCGTAGGTGCGAATCAAGCGTACGTCCACGGGAACCCTGCACTCCACCCCGTTGCCAGCTCCCACATCGGCCGCCATCTGCGGCTCATGGATCAGCGTGTCAATGGCGAGCGCCCCCCGCGTGATGTCCTGCGTCAGTGCCACTTCGATATCGGCGAAGAGCTGCTCCCAGACTGCGTACTTCCGATTGCGCGAGGTCCCTTCTGGGGCGACGTGGTACCCGGTCACGAGTACGCCAAACACGTTATGTAATCGTGTCGCAGGCCAGAAAGTAATCGTCCCGATCCCGGCCGGCTCGACGATGAACGCGGGCAATTCGGTGACTGGGATGTTGCCAAAGGTCGCTAGCGGCTCAAGTGTCACAGAGTCCGACTTGACCGTGTAGTGATACGTCGGATTCCCCGTGATCCCCCGAAGCGCGGTTTGAATATTCTCCAGAATGCGCTTCCGGTGGCTAGCCGTGGGGGCCGGCACCGGCCACCTCCTGAATCCCCGCCTGCGCCGCGACCCCGATCCGTTGCAGGATCCAGCCGCGCTGCTCATCGAGCGCCGAGCTGAGGTAGCGCCGTGGCTTGAGCGTCACTTGGTTTGCGAGCGCAAAGACCGGCTCCACTCCAGCGCCACGGCCGCTCCGTACCCCCATGATGGCGCGTCCACTTCGGCTCACGAAACTCCCCGCGAAGCCCAACGCTGCCGGATTTTGGATGAACTGCCTGGCGCTCATCCGCGCAACCCCACTCGCCGTGAGCGCCGCCCCGATGGGAATCGCAAGATGTCGAGCGCGCTTCGGCCGGATCGTCCCTCCGAGTTCCTGGATGCGCCCGTACGCGGCCTTCGCGAGATCCGCCCCGACGCGCGTCTGAATCTCCTGCGTCCCAATCACTTCCACGCGGGAGAAGATGGCACGGCCCAGAGTCCCCGTGCGGGTATTGAGGGCTTGACCTCGCAGCTTATCGCGGCGTACGACACCCTGGAGATGGAGGCCGATATCGCGCATCGCCTGAAGCACATGCCGCGCCATGACCGGTCCAGCCTCCCGGAAACGAATCGCGACCGCCCCGGCATTCGTCGAGATGCCCAGTTCCATCACCTCTCCTCAGACCCGCGGACGCCCCAGCGCCAAAAGTTCCTTGATCGGAAGCGGCCAATCGACTTTCAGCATCACGGAGGCTCCGCCCACATTGATCGAGCTGGCCCAGACCGCTCCGTTCCACTTCTGATCAAGGACAAACTTCACCATGTCGAGCCCGCCCCAGTACACATCCGCCGGCAGCGTGGCGGCATCCTGCGCCCCACGCCCATGGTTGTAGACGACCGTCACGTTCTGGAACCCCACTGTGTACGTCGTATCCCGTAATCGGATGATGCCGCGTTCTGTGTCGGTATCGCGATCGGCCGCAGCAATCGTCTCCGCCGTGTCGTAGGGGCTCCGCTTGATCGTCACCGAGGTCACTGAATTGACCGGCAGGTGATCCAAGAGCAGCGTCCGTCGACCGTCTCCGTCTCTCACTTCCGTTCGGTCTCGATTCACGTACTGCCGTTGGTGAACGCGTTCGATGAACTCTGTCACCAGATCGGCGCATTTCTCGATGTCGGTGTCTTTGTCTGTGGTCGTGACCCCCAAGTGCGTCTTGACGGTTGCGAGCACCCAGAGCGTCGTCACGCGGGTCGCCATCGTCCACCTCAGGCCGACGCGCGAGGCCCAGACGCCGGCACGCGGCGGTCCAGTTGCTCTCGCGCATCATGGCCTCCCCCCACAAACCGAAAACGCCGACCCGCCCACGGGTCAAGCGAGCAGGTCGGCGCGTGAACTGGCGCGTGTGACGGCGCTTATGAGGCGGCCTGCGTCACGGGTTTGTTGCGTGCCTCCCCCAGCACACAACAGGCCGCAATGAGCCACGCCCCCGTGTTGTTGGCCGGCGTCAGCGTCAGTCGCGTATACCGCTTCGTGCCGATGTACCCCAGTTTCCTAACCTCGTTATCATCGTCAAACTGGAACGCCGCCGCCGTCTCGGGGGCGGTCCCAATGGTCTGCGACACCATATTGGCATCCGCAACAGCTGCCGCGTCCGTGAGCGAGGAGTTGTCGCCCTCATCGAGCAGCACCGTAAACGTGACATCCGCGTCCGCGATCGCCCCGGTGAGGATGATGTACATCGCCGACTCGAAGCCTGCATGGTCAATGATGGCGCCCACTTGCGCCACGTTGTCCGCCGCGCCTGAGACCGGAGCCAACACCTTCTTGATCTGGGTGGCCGAGAGTGGAAAATCGCGCATCGCTCATCTGCTCCTTGCTGAGTAGAGGCCACAAGCCCCCACATGATGTCCTCTCCACCTAGGCCGAGATCTTCTGTTTACGGAACGCCGCTGTCCTGAGCACCTGCCCACCTGTGCGCCGCATGGGAAGTATCCCGATGTTGGGGGCAAACCGTTCCATGAGACGCTGGATCCGCAACTCCATCCGGTCTGCGATCCCATAGTAGCGGAAGTCGCCGAAGTAGATCGGAAACGCATTCGCAGCGATGTCCACGACGAGCTCGCTAAACAGAATCGGCTTTCCCCACAACGTGTTCGGGGTACTGTTCGGCGGGATGATCGGATTGCCCGCCGTATCTTCCAGCTTCAGGATTGCCCCGTAGGTGAGCGAGTTCATGAGCCACTTCGCATTCTGCCGGTACTGGGCTGGCAGATTGACGAAGAGATCCACGAGACCGCCGTACTTCACCAAGGTGGCGCTCCCACTGTTGACGGCCGTAATACTGGCCGTCGCGAGCCCTTCGGGTTTATTCACCCCGTTCCCGTTGATGAAGGCCGAATCCTCATCCAGCGCGAGCGTCTCAGCGATCACTTCAGCGATGATCTGCTCCAGTGGGGCCATGCTGTCCTGAAGCAATTCCTGTGTGATCTCGATGGCGTCTGGCGCCCAGACATGCACCGGGATTCGCGCTTGCCCGAACTTGGGTTGATTTTGCACCGTGGGAGCCGTGCCCCCGGTGACGTACCCTTCGGCCTTCCAGGCGCCCGTGTACCCAGAGCTGTACACATCCGCGTCGGTCGTGGCCGACTGAATCGTGGGGAACACCAACGCCGGCCCCCCCGTCTGGTACACACGCGCATTCGCGCGGATGACCGCGAAGCCGGCTAAATCGCGCAACACCTCAGCCTGAATATCATCGGAGGTGAGATAGCCCCCCAGATCCCCAGTGGTGGAGAGGAGCGCCATTGACTCGGCCGGTTTAAAGCCCACCGTCTCGAAGACGCGCATCGCCGCGAGAGGACCTTGCAACAGGTACGGCACCATCGATTCCGCGTGCGCTTCACGAAACGCGCGAAACAAGGCCGGCGAGGTCACGCCCGCGCGGGCGTACTGTTCGCGCATCCGTTCGAGCCGCGTTTTCTCTTGGCGAGCACGCATCCGAGCGTGGCGACTGTGCTCCGTCCCCGTGAGGCCTTCGCGTTCAAGACGCTCGGAAATCTCCCCATCAAGGCTCTCCTGCCGCCCGCGGTGCGGGAAGAGTGGATCAGCCGGAGCGTGGCTCTCGCGGATCGCCATCTCCACGGCATGCTCCGCTTCGAGTCGCTGGAGTATCTGTTGAGCCTTCTGGCAATCGGCATAAACCACATCGAATTGCTTCTCCAACTCCCCGATCGACTCCTTCTTGGCTTGCTTCTCCCGGATCTGGTTGCCCAGGTCCTTCGCCGCGAGGAGGAGGCGCATCGCCTCATCACGCGCCGCGCGAATCTGCTCAAGCATGGCTACTCGCTCCTTGAGACGGCCGCCCCAGAAGGCAGCCGAGGTACGCCACATTCAGGTCGCGCAGCTGCGCGGTGATATCCCGATCCACAACGGCGAGGGAGAGGCGCATCCCCTCATCGTCCTCTTCATCCTTATCTGCCGCCTTGACCAACAGGGTCAGGGCATCGATGGCGTTTTGTACCAGTGACCGATTCTTGCTCGACAGCACTTTGCCGACGTGCAACTCCGAGATCCGCTGGACTGGCAGTAGCAATGCGGACGTAGCATCTTCCGATCGGCCCATCGCCTCAATGATCGGCAGGATCTCAGCGGCCAACTCTGGCGTCATCTGCAAAGCCTCTTGCAGAGAGTGAACGGCCATCACCTTGGCGTCACGGTTCGCAGCCAGCGTCACAAGCGAGATTTCCCAGAGCTCCAAGTCCTTGATGTATCGCACGACCCCCGCTGCGCCTTCGTCCACCATCTCCCATGTCTTCGCGTCGAAGCCAATCGAGAGCTCGGTGATGACACCAGCGCGCAGCAATTTGAGGACATCGGTTCCAAGTGCCGTATCCACGATAGGAGATTCCACGAATAACCCATCCGCATTTTCCTCCAACCGTGAGGGCCTCCCGATGGGGCCCCGCTCGTCATGCTGCCAGAGCGTTTTGATCCGCGGCAGATTGGTCTGAAGTGTGCGCGTGAACGCGCCAGGCAGAATCCGCGTGGGGACCCAGGTGTCAATGAGCGTGCCGAACACCGAGGCCATCCCTCGAAAGCTGTTCTCCTTCAGGTTCACATCCTGAACCGAAAGGGTACTGATGGCCTGCTGGCGCCCTCGGTGGCGCGGGTCCGCTCTGAGCTGCTCGAGGAGAGTGAGCGCCATGTGGGATTATGCGAATCGTGTTATTCGTAACACAAAGCCAGAACGCCTGACAGTTTCTGCCCCCGGGAAAGCAGAGTGGCCCAAAACAAATGAGGATTTAGCGGTGGGTGAGAAAGAACCGAAGGGCTTGGCGGGTCACCTCGGCGACGGATTGGTCGGTGCGAACCGCCGTACGACACACCGCATCGTGGAGGTCTGCGGGCAATCGGACGGTGAATTCCTCCAGCGGCTGATCTGAGATCGGAGGTCGCCCCTTACGTTTCGGACTCTTGGAGGGTTCCCGAGTCTCGCTCATCGTTCATGCATTCAAATAATGGAGGCGATCTCGGTCCTCAGCCTCACTCATCAACAAGCTGATCCTCCTCGTCGACCTCACGGAGCCACGGTGTCGGGTCGTCAAGTGATCCCGTAAACTCCGCGAAGAGCGCGCACGAGACCGCCAGCAGATCCACGTCAGTGTCAAACGCCCACCGTGCGTACGTTCCGCGTCTGTGCTCACGGTCCTCCGGGAGGCGTGCGGAAAACACCCTGGTACAATTCGGATGCCCAAGAGCCTGGGCCAGCGCCATCGTGAGCGGCCACACTTGGCCGTTGGCCCCCTCGCAGATCTCATCCTGTGTCCCATCGATGACCTCAACCTCGCTGATATCGTTTTGCGCGAACCCCAGCACATCGCCATGATTCCCCGCGTACCCCGTTTCTGTTCTCGCGATCCGATCCGCGCGCCAGTCCTCGTACTCTGCATAGCGATCGCGAACGGCCGCAGCGACGAGATCGCCAAGCTCTCCGACCGTGCCCAGCCCAGCCTCAGCCATCCTCGCACGAATGAGCTCACGCACATCATCCTTCGTGGTCTTGTCAAGTTGCTTGATCCGTTCTCCCACATAGCGCGTCATAAACCGCTGCACAAATGGATCGTCCCGATCGAATGCGCCTCCGATCTTCTTGGCGGCCTGTTGGCCTGACGCGACCACGACATCTCGGTATGGTTGAGAAAGCCCTGGGGCCAGCTTCGCATTCCACTCGTCCCAGGGGAAGGTCTTGAGCAAAGCCAAGAACTGCTGTGGACTCGCCGGCATCAATGCCTCCGCTCCTGCCATGACCAAGGATAGACCAGCCATGACGTAGAGGGTTTGACAAATGGCGGTGCTGAACCCTTCACACCCTGGGCTGGTGGCACTTGGTCGCCGGCGTTGTCTGAGAGAACATCAGATGCTAACCGAACCGATGTCGATCGGATTGGTTTTGCGCCGCCGAGCATCCAGTGCCCCACGAATATCATGAATAGTCCGGGGAGCAAGAGCAGACAGCCAAGCCCAACCAGAAACCACCCACACCCACGTACGGCTGGAATGGGCATGCTTATTCCCCCTCACCAGCGCGGAGGTGCGCGGCGAGCGCAGCCCCCTGATCTCGGAAATGCCGGCGCAACACGCGCGTCATCTCCGCCTTGGCCCGCTTCTGCTCTGGCGTCAGTCGCCCGTGAGCATGGAGAGCTCGCCGACGAGCCCTGGCGAACCGAAATCCACTGAGCGCGGCCTCGGTAACTGAGGGCTGTGGACGGAACTTGGTCCCTTCCGCACCATCGACCGGAGGCATGCCAGCAATCCCGCGCGCCTCATTGAATGTCAGCAGACCAGATCTCCACCCTTCCGCCGCCCATTTCCGCCGCCCATCAGTCTGCTCTTGTAGTGCATGGACGCGCGATAGATCGAATCCGATGACGAGATCGTCACCAAATTCAACAGCGAGTCCCGTCGTGAGCTTGGCGGCCGTGCGCACATAGAGCGGGGACAATGTTTCGTCCCACAAGCTGACTCTGGCCTCCCGGTAATTACTGTACGTGCTTCTGTTCAGTCCAATCACCATGCCGATCAGAATCGGTGGCACGCCGAAGGCCGCGCAAATCCTGGCCTCGGTTTCGTCAAAGATCGTGTTCATGCGGAGCTTCTCTGGACGTGACCCAATTTCTTGGTACTCCGCGTCGGCGTCGAGGACAGACACCGTATGCCAGCCGCGCTCGCCGCTGTGCTCACTCTGCCATTGGAGCTTGACTCGGCTACGCTCGGCCGGGTCCACGATCTTTTTTTTGAATTTCAACAATCCCGCTGGCGCCCCGGCGTTGAGAAAAAAGGCGCGCAGGTAATCCATCCCCTGATTGTCCATATCCACGGCACGGGCAACTGCCGCGATCGGGGACAGCCCATAGAAATCTTCCAGTGGATCGGGGTGCAACGGGCAATGCATCACATCTTCCGGTCGCAGATCTTGCGGTTGGGCTCCTGACATGCTGTAGGTGTATTTCTCAATCCCTCCACTTGCGTTCGGGACGATCCGCACGCGGTCAGGACGCAACGGCCAGAGTTGTACGACCGCGCCACCAGGCGTCCCGACCGACGTGAGCGCCCGCACTTTATGTACATACCAATTGCCGGAGATCTGCTGATGCACATGCAGGATCTCCATGAGCTCGTACCAGCTCATCGTCGGATTGGGCTGTGCGAGGAGCCGAAGCAAGGGATGTGTGGACTTTACAAGTTGACGAGTGCCATCAGGGAGCGTGCGTTCGACAATCGCGACTGGCTCACTCGCGCTCGTGGCGATCTCCCAAATGCACGCCGCGACCACGATGTTTTTGCGATAGCCGTCCTCGGCTAGTTTGGCGTAATCATCTGGCGTCGGGAGTGGCCGACCGGCCTGCCATGTGGGGACGATACGCGAAATGACAGTGGCAACGCCTGGGAGACGGGCCATCCACTCGCGGATGCGCTGCGGCAGGAATGACATCAGTTCATGCCCCTTCTCGTTTCATCGTGTGAGACTGTTGCATCGCATTCAGCTGGCGATGCAACATAGATCGACCGCCTGCTGCTCTGCGCAGAGGGCCTCGAACTCTGCGCGCGTAGCAGCCGCCTCGAGCATCAAGGCCACCTCAGCTTGTGTCCGTCCAACTGCATCATTCCAGATCATCGGGTCATCGCCGAGATCGTTCCTGAGATATTCATGAGCCTTCGCAAATGTGGCGCGCTTTTCGACCCCATCCTCAATCTGATTTACCGCCTCCGCTAAGGCCTGAATCAGACAGACGGCACGTTGCTCCCCGACTTGCACGGTGCCTATCCCCTGACACCAGCCCCTTTGAACATAATCGGCTGCTCGTTTGAGAACATCAGTAATCGTCATCTGGGTTCTCCTTATGTGCTGTTCAACCTGCAATCCACCCATCTCAGCCTACTGGAACAGCTTCGGCGAATGGAATGAAGGCCCCAGTAATCGGCATAATGAGCCAATCGTCAGAACCCGCAAGTGATGTGACAATAATGTCCGCGAAATCCTTGAAGACTTCTCTTGCCTGCTCAATCGATATCTGGGTTCGATGAAATGCCACCATCGGGCCAACCACTAGCCTGAGTGGCAGTTTGTCTTGAATAACAGTATCCACGACAAGTTCAAACACGGCGATCGCGTGCTCGGCCGCTTCATCCTCCGAATCTCCGAATGCCGAAAGGCGCCCGGCCATGCCGGAGATGGTCGCACTGTACAATGAAGCCTCAGCCTTTTCTACTGTCACCAATAACTGAAATACGAGTGATTCGGTGGGGCCAATGCCACGAACAAGAACCCAGAACCGTATCTTCTGAGCACTTACAAGAGCGTTCACGTCAGATTTCATGGCGTGTCTCCAGTTGGCCTATTCCGTCTCAAGTGCCTGATTCGGGTCATAACGGAAACGCTCACCCCCAAATCCCCAACTGATGCCAGGCCGCCGATATTCAGGCGCCCCACCGACTCGCACCGCCCCCACAAACGCCTCAACCGCGAGCGCCGACAGTTCCCCCGTGGCGAGCCAGGCAAGACCCAATCGCCAATCTTCAGCCAAACGCCGCTCTCGACTTCCCCCGAGATAGTAGGCATGATCGTGCTCAACGCATGCAGCACGAAGACGAATGGAGAGATTCAACTTCTCATGGGTCAACCCGGCAACGGGTGGGACGCTGCATCCATCACTCATCGCATCGCGCCAGCGCGGGAGGGTCCGGAGATCCTCAGTCGCTTGTATGCTCAGCGCCGATGAATCGGTCAACATGCTAGACCCCTGATCCACAGACTGAGGATGTACCAGCGCATAGACCGCTAGCGCCCAAATAGTACAAAATATTACTGTCCATCTCAACCATGCAGTCGTCACGTTCCCTCCTCGGAGACCGCCCAGGCGATCATCAGCTCAGATCGTGATGCCGAGATCGCCCAGCTCACGCCCAACCGGGGCGGCAGCCAGCATGAGCGCATCCGCGCGATCAGGACTCAGCGTGGCGAGCCCAATCTGCGCCGCACGTTTCCGGTACTCTTGCTTACTTTCGATCCATGTTTTCCCTCGCGAGTCAATCCGATAGCGCAGCGCGACGAGCTGGGCGGCGAGCTCCTCATCCTGCGGATCGATATCGATGTCACCGAGGCGAAACCGCTCACGCACGCCCCAGAAGTATTGCGATCGCAAGTTTCCAAATTCTCCATGTTCTTCCGGATCAGTCACATCCGGTGGGAGGGCGACATTGACCCCCACGAATGGTTCCCCGAGTTCCACCCCGCGGTCCACCACCCCGCGACCGATCCCAATGTAATCCACCTTCACGCGCGTTGCTCCAGTGCGATGACGCATCTGGATCAGGCGCCCGCATGTCTCCATCGTATCCGGGCTGCGATGCGCATCCACGATGCGAAACCAGCTCCCCTGACGATGACATGTCGTGCTCTCGTCCCCTCCGCCGCCCACGTCGGCACCGAGTTCATTCGGGATCCGCGCGTACGCCTCGCGGTACGCCTCAGTAGCGTCCTTGGATGGAGGCACTGGCCGGAGACTGCGGCGTTGCGCCGCCTCAACCCAACTCGCAGGGAATAAGCCGCCCTCCGTCACTTCAGGGAATTCCCCCAGGACCTTTGATTTCCAGAACGGATGACAATCCTCTGCGCTGACGCCATCCGCAGGCTCACAGCGCACCCCGTCCGCCGTCCAGCGCCATCCTGGTGCCCACTTCAGCCGCTTTTCTTCCACCCACACCCGAGAGACCAGTTGGCGTTTGACGCGCTCGTCCATCGCCTCGCCGGTAAAGTTGGGCGTCTCGAACGCGGAGATCTGCATCGTGTGCCATCCACTTCCCGGCTTACTCACGGCCGCAAATTCTGTCTGAGGATCGTCGGGATTGCCCCAGGCCATCAGCCTAGAGTCCTCGTTCGCTACCAGGGAGTCGGCTGCGGTCCAGAGCGGCGCCGGCACGCCACAGGCCTCGTCGATCAAGACGAGGACGTATAACTGATGAAGTCCCTGGAACGCCTCCGGGTTGTGCTCTTCAGGTTTTGCACCAAAGCCGACCATCTCACGACCAATCCACCATTCGGTTTGGTTGACACGCCCTTGGAGCCCAGCCCGTGCATGTTCACGGTTGATATACCGCCAGACGATCGCTTTGACTTGGCGGCCAGTTGGTGCGGTCGTCACCACGAAGGCGTCTCCGACTGGATGCACGCTTATCCAATAGGCGGCGAGCACGGCTGCCGCAAAACTTTTCCCGCTCTCGTGACAACTCCGAATTGAAGTCTTGCGATGATCGAGAAGCGCCTGACACATCACCTGCTGCGTGCTCCAGAGCTCGTAGCCGAGCACCTCACGGGCGAAATCCACAGGACGACCGAGGTACCGTGCGTATGGGGATGGCTCAGGCGCGGATCGCCCGTGGTCCCCGGTTAAATGCGCTGCGACCCGCGCCCTCAGTAATTCGTAGGAAGTCTCCGGCGATAAGTCGGCGGGCGTCTGTGTCCACAACATGACGGTTCACCGCTTCGGCGAGCGCGTCAATCAGGAGCCCGACGCGATCCGTATAGACCATCTGACTCGTGTCCACGAGTCGTTGCGTCTCAGCCTGCTTGAGTCGTCGCAGAATGGTCAAGATCGGACGGAGCTCTTCCCAGACCTCGCGCTCAATAGTGGCCCGATCTTTCCCGCGCTGCAACACCTCCCCCAGTGTTGCCGCAAGCCGCGCCACCCCGGGCTTGTCCTGCGCAGCATTGGCCGACATGAGCTGCTCGTAGGTCTCACTTGCGACCTGCCAATCAGGAGTTCCTTGATCGCTACCCTCGAGCCGCGCGAGCAACTCACCCACCCGCGTGGTAGCGAGGGCCACTTCGTTCCGTAGGCCAGCCAGCTCTGGATCCGACAGATGCTCCAAATATTGTTCGACGAGCCGTGCGGGCAGAAATTTTGAATACCCGCCATGCTTGTAGGCGCCGGCGGCCGTTCCCACCGCTGCCGTACCCCCGTGCATCCGGCAGCGGCCATTACGCCCCACGCGCGTTTGGCGACACGACTGAGGAGCGAAGGTTGAGCAGACGCAATCTGGTGTCTCGCACCCGCCACTCCCCTCGAGATGCACACGCCGATGATGGGTACACGTACAGCGCCGAGTCCTTGCCCCACAGGGCCGGCCTTGTCCGGAGGCGTTCGTGTGGGCCTCACTCACGAGACGCTCCTCACCACCACGTTCCTACGCGTCCGCTCTCGCGGAGAATCCATCTCGCCAACTTTTACAGCTTTCTTGCCGGTGAATTGCTCCCACCGATCAATCGCGAGCTGCACATATTGCGGCGAAATCTCTACGGCGTAACACCTGCGCCCGAGTTGTTCGGCTGAAATGACAGTTGTGCCAGATCCACAAAACGGGTCGTATGTGACCCCGCCTGGTAACGTAAATGTCGCGATGAACTCTGAGGCAAAGGTCACTGGGAATCTCGCTGGATGCGCCGCCTGAACTCCTGAATTGTCATATTCGCGTGTCACACGAATAACGCTATCGGGGATCTTCCAGGGCTGGATCGCCCTCCCGGCATGACCGTACCCTCTGTTTCGGCCATCTCGTTCTCTCAGCCCCTTCTTGGCAGCCGGTTTTATTTTACCGGCATCTAGGCATCGATGCGATTTGGTGAGCTTTATGGCGGCCCGATTGAAATGAAAGATGAATTCGTGTGAAGGCGCGAACCGGCCATGCCACACACCGGGAAGCCCTCCCCCCTGATCCCACACATACCATCCGAATCGACGCCATCCCTGCGTGCGCATCCATTCGATCCATCCGTCCCAGTACGGATTCCACTCATTATCTCGATGCACGAGGCCAAGATTCACGAGCACCTGCGTGCGGGGGTGGATTGGCACATTCTGAAACACGCCAATCATTAACCCTTGCCAATCAGATATCTTGTCATGATAGTCGCGTTGCTGCGCGTACGGAGGAGAGGTAAAGACCAGATCGACCGCCTCTCCGTTCATCATCCGCGTGACCTCCTCAGCCTTCGTGCTATCCCCACACAGCAGCCGATGCCTTCGCAGCTCGAACAAGTCTCCATGCTGGATGTCCGTCGCCTTCAACTGAGGTATCGCATCAGGATCGGTCAGTCCACCCTTCGCCCCAACCGGCCCATTCATCAGTCCCATCAGTTCATCCTCGGAAAAGAATGGCTGAAGGGCTAGGTGGTCACCCAAGTCCGCCCGCAACTGCTCGATATTCCAGGTCGCGAGCTCCGCCGTGCGATTGTCGTACATCGCGAGCCGACGCTTCTGCTCTGGCGTCAAGCCCCTGCGCCGCACCGCGATCACTGTTTCGCCGTCCGCCTCGACGACCTGCACTTTCGTGATCCCTGCCTCGGCCGCCGCCTCGCGAACGCCATTTCCGGCCAGGATCACGTCGTCCTCATCGATCACGATGGACCGCGCAGCGCCGACCTCTCCCAGCGCGTCGCGGATCATCCCAATGTTCCGCGGCGTATGTTGCCGACGGTTCATCGGGTCCGACTTCAACTCCTTGAGATGCATCACAATGTCAAACTCCAAGCCTTCCAGCTTTAAGGGGTATCGAACGCCCAGCCTCTTCCTTGATCTCCACCTGTGAGCCGGCAAGCGCCTCATCTGGAAGAATTCCCCCACTCGACGTGACTCGGTTCAGCATGCCAGCTGCTCGGCGCACCGCCTGTTTCCGCGTCTCAGCCTCGACTCGAATGGTCGCTTTGACGACCCAAATCGCCATCAATGAGTCCTCCTTGCCGCCGGGGTCCTCACCCTCGTCTTGCGTGGGCTCGACCCGCTGGCACCCGTTTGCTGAGAACGGGCTGTGCTCGGCCTCTTCCTTCGTTCCGACAATAGCCATTCCGCCACCCGAGCAATCCGGGCGGCCGCCGGGGCTGGCACCAACGCTAGCTTCGCGCCGATCTCGGCTCCCCATGATGCCAACTCTTCTAGGGTGCGAATGACCTCATCTTCCCGAAAAGTCTCATCGGTCATGTCCCACTCCTTCGTTGCAACGTCTCCCTAGCCCGTCTCAAGAAGCCGCGATCTGGGCACGAGGCCACATGTACGTCAGACAAATCCACCTCCCACCTCACACGCCCGTCTTCGCATTCATATGCGTTTTGCGTACGCAACGTCACCAGCACTCCATCGAAGGCCATCCACCGCCGTGATCCGCACAATTCCGCCCAAGTGATACGCGCCCCGCAGGTCGGACCCTTACACTGCGCCCGCCGCACCGTATCCGCGTACACCCACATCGTCGCCATCTTCTTTACCTCCCATCCCATTTCACAAGAAACGTCTGTCCGTCGACCGTGACTTCTCGCTCGGCGATCAACGATGGAACGATCCGCGCGTGCTTGACATCCATCGCACTCAACCTGAGCCGTTCTTGCTCATCACGCTCGCGCCTCCGCAACACAGCGCCAACCGTCCGATTACAGCGCCCGCAGTATTTCCGCTTTATCTGCTGCCAACGGACGCCGCAATGCACGCACACCTTGACGGGGCCGAACGCCATCCTTCACCCTTCCTGTGCGCAGCCTGACGCGAACGCGCGTCGGCGCCAAGACCAACCGTCATCCTCAGCGCGTTCCCACTACAGTCGGTGCGTTCGCTCGAGCCTCATCACTCCAGAGCCTGGCATCATTCCCCACGACCGTCCATCCCTCGACGTGATGACGCCCGAAGAGTTCTAGCTTTGGACCGCGAGTATATAACCGATCGATGATCTGCCGCGCGATGTCAGGTTTCTCAGAGTGCTCGTCGCTTCGCCGCTCAGTGAAAATCGAGTCCGGCATCGGTGTCGGCATATCCGGTACACACCTTCCTCTGGTACAGACAATCAGATGCTCATGTCTGATACGGAAGTAGTGTCCCCAATTGCCGAGGACCTTATCCCACACTGCGCAGGATTTATAGGCGAACCCCCAGGCTTCGAGCACTTCGCGTGGACCAGGATGTTGCAAGAGCAACGGTGCCGGACTCCACAAAAAGAGCACGCTGTCATCAAGCGCATGCGCCTGCACTGGCAACGCGCAGAGATCCTCAATGGTCATCACGTCGTCGTGACGCGCCGCCTTTCCGAGCGCCCCACTCTGCGGAATGCCACTGTCATCGTAGTGCCAGGGGGGATCAGCGTAGATGACACGATACATGCCGGCAAGGACGGCCTGCCCCTCAATAACCTTGATATGTTCGGCGCTGCGTATCGCTTTGTTCAGCTCGCTGGCGGTCCACCCTTCATCTCTTGCCTTCTCGAGCCAACTCTCTTGTTCAGCCGGGTCGAACCTCGTCACCACTCGCGCATGCGTCGACGACGGGGCAAGCATGCGCGCACGCCCCTTCACCTTCCGCGCGATCGTGGTGTAGTTGTGCAGGGTCTGTTCAGCCAGCTTCGTAGCCGTCTTAGCTTGATCCATCTTCTCGCGCCACTCACCTCGGGTGTCGGCATAGACCAGGAGATCGCCAATCCAATACGCCGCAGACTCTTCGGCAGCACTCGCGAACGCTAACGCCGCCTGCCAGCCCTGAATCGTCGGCGGAATACCCTCGCGGGTATCGGCCGATCGAGACCGCAACACAAAGCCGCCAATCTCGATCGGCTGATCATCAAACAGCGTATCAAAGATCGCGCGATCGTGGTCCGTTCTCGTCACCCTCAGCCCTCCGACGCCTCTCGGCCATCACCCGGCACCGACCGACCATCGCCTGCCTCAACGTCCTCAGGTACGTGCAAGTCCTGCTCGCCAGCATCTCCCTCTTCCTTGGTGATCCGCACGCGCAACTTCTCCGCTCCAGGGATCCGCGCCAACTCGACGCCGCGGTGCCGATAGACGTGAATGCCTTCTTTCACCATGACTTGCAGCGCGCTCAAGTCGAGACTTGTCTCTTCCTTGACCGCAATATTCTTCTGCTCGCGACACTCGGCGATCCCTTCGCATAGGTTATCGAGCTTCCTTGATCGAATCCGCTCCAAGCCTGGAAGGACTTGGCTGCGCGCACCGCGCGTGACCTTACCATTGGCTTTGACGTGTCGCGTTCCTGCCACGGTGACCACCTTGGAGTGTTTCCTTTTGCTTGCCATGCTGTCCTCCATTCGAGGATGGCTGTCGTTGCCCCTCGATTCGCCGACAGTATTCGGCTATCAGCAGTGAATCGGCGATCACATGCGTGACAGGAATCGACGGGAACAGCTGCTGCGCCCGCCGCTTCGTGATATTTTTATCTCGACCAGAGAGACAACAGAGCGCCGCCTGCCACTTCCTCGGCACGACAATCTCATATGGAATACCGGCTGCGTGCAGGGCCATCTGCATCGCGCCGTAGCCCTTCCCGTAGTTGAAGGCGCTTGACGTGCCCATTTTCGGAAACGCTTGCGCATGCTCCAACATCGCACGCACATCGCCAGTGTCCAGAGCAATCGCGACAAGCAGCGCGAGCACCTCCGCGTCGATCGCCGGCATCTTATCGACACGAATAATCGCGCCGCGGTCGTCGATGACGGCAATCGCACCGTTGATACCATTATCGATCCCGACGAAGCGCATCATCTTGCCGCTCAGGCCTTCGGCTTTTCGACTATCAACGTCCTTGTGCCCGAGCTCTGATGATGGCGCGTGTCTTGACAAATTTCTGCTCATCAGTCTCAACCGCCTGAGCCTCTTCAGCTGTCTGCTCGCCGATATCGGTGAACAACTGGATATCTCGATCAAGGCTTAGGTTGATAGTCCCTGTTGGCCCGTTGCGTTGTTTCTCGACGATAAACTGTGTGACCCCGCTTTCTTTATGGTTCTTTCGATGGAGAAAACACACCACATCCGCGTCCTGCTCAAGATTCCCGCTATCTCGCAGATCCTCAAGCGTCGGCCGACCATGACTCAACCGCTTCAGTTGTGAGACAACCATGATCGGCACATCCAACTCGCCAGCCAGCCATTTCAACCGCTGAGAAATGTCGCCCAACTCTTCATTCCGAGTCGCGCCGCGACGATCAAGCGATCCCGGCATGAGTTGAATGTAATCAATGAGCACGAGATCGAGCCCTTGTTCGTGTCGCTGACGCCGACACGCCATGTGAATATCCGCGACCTTCTGCACACTTCGATCATTGATACAAATGGAGAGGTCACCCAGGATACAGAGTGCAGCGGTGAGATGGTGATAATCGCTCTCTGTGAGGTAGCCGCTCTGAATCTTCGTGAGCGGCACGCCGGAGAGAAACGACAGGATTCGTCGCTGAAGCTGACGCTCCCGCATTTCCAGAGAAAAGATGGCGACACGCTTCCCAGCTCGCGCCGAGACAACGGCACTATTCAATATGAAAGCGGTTTTTCCAATCGAAGGGCGTGCCGCGACGATGATCAGGTCGGCCATCTGCCAGCCGAGCGTTTGTTCGTTGATCGATTTGAACCCTGTATCGAGTCCGAGCAACCCGCCCTTGTTCTCGGTCAGCGCCTCCAGATCCTTCATAAGATCATGCATGCGGTCCTTCATCTTCACTAACCCGCGGCGATCGCCAAGCGTCTGCAGGTCGACCAAGGCCCGATCGGCGTTCCTCACAATCTCCGTCGTCGTCAATTCTGCGGCATACGCTTCCGATGTGATCCGATTGCCGGTATCAATCAACGCCCGCAGCATAAATTGCTCGCGGACGATGTCCGCGTAATACAACACGTTCGACTGACGCGGCATCCCGTCAACGAAACTGGATACATAGGCCGCCCCGCCTACCTCCTCCAACTCACTCGTGCGTTTTAACTCGTTGAGCAACATCACCAAATCGACCGCCTCATGCCGGCCTAACAGTCTGCCCATTGCCGCAAACACACGACGATGGGCGTCACGAAAGAACATCTGTTCGGTGAGCGCCTGTGCGATGCTATCGAAGACTGAGTTGTGAAGCAGGACGGCTCCGAGCAACGCCCGTTCAGCATCTAAGTTCGCAGGCAGCGCACGTTCGTTGACAGTCGCAACCACATCGTGTGTTGTCCGCTGACCCCTCACGCCCTCAACTCCTTTGCTCGCATTGATGTGTGGCGTTGATCGCTCACGCATCGAGGTTGGTGGCGACAATCGGATGGTGCAACGGCATCGAACGACAACTCTGATGGATCGCCGCCATCAGCATAGCGATTGATATTTGAGACGAAGAGCGCGAATGGATGCCGCGCCTTCACGAGATAGGGATCGTCGTCGCGTACATAATTCAGCCAGCGCGCCTTGATGTGCTCCGGCCCACCGAGTATTTTCAGGAGTCGCTTCATGTTCGACCGGTCTCTCGCATATTGCCAGACATACGGCGTCTTATGCCGCGCGGCCCACGTGGCTGACAGTGCCGGCTCCAATTCTTTCAGGATCTCGCCAATGCCGGCCTCACCATTCAGCAGCCGGCCGATTTCCTCCGTCACGTCACGAGTCTTCGCTTGCAGCTCTCGTAGAGTCTCGTAAAGCCGCCTCAGTTTCTCAAGCACTCGCCCGTCTGAATCCGCCATTAATCTCTCCGCAATCTCGGCGTTGAGCCATACTTCGCCCGACCTGATTCAGCAATCGCGTGGAGTCGATCGCGCTCACGCTGCCGATTAGCGAAGGCATTCAGCTCCACCCAGTCACGCTTGCGGTATTGCTTCCGACACCCCAACGACTTCAACGTGCCTCTTCTCACCTTCCTCCAGCCTTTCATAGATACAATTCTGGCCTTAGGCTCTCCCCCCTCGCTTCACTCCCCTTCCCTCCGACTGCCAGGGATAACAAGGGCATTCGTGACGCCAGTGTTATCCGATTATCCCTGTATAGTCGTCGGTCGGGTCGCTTCGCTTCGAGTGATATGCCGCCTGCGAGTCCTGCGCCTACTCTGCGCGCCGGCCAAATCGGCTGCGCGCCCCGCCCCTGCCCCGGCGCAGATCCCCCCTGGCTGCGGTCTCATTTGCGCGAGACCAAATGCCAGGCAACTCGCGATCGTCTGCGAGCCGACAGAAGCATGGAGCCTACCTCCATCTGCTCTTTTTCTGCAAGAGCACAACCTGTAGTGATGACGGTGTGACGACAATCACATGCGATGCGCCTCTAAAACCTTGGCACCATGCTAGATATAGTGTTGTTGAATTGGACTGCCACAACGTCTAGTCATGTGGTGCGACTTCATCGGCCTCTAATGAGCTTGTGAACCCATTTGCGAGCAGGAAAGTCAAGTCGCCGATGTCCGGCCACGTGTCATCTCAGCTTCTCTGGGGCTGAGCCCCCGTTGCAACCAGCCAGAACAGCGGAACGCGCGTCGATAGGCAAGACTCTCAGCTTCTCTGGGGCTGAGTTCCCGTTGCGACGGCTATCGACGTAACGCCTGCCGACACTGCGACTTGTGCTGCCTCTTGCGAGCGCCCCGCTTTCGCCGCCTTCCGCCGAGACCACCGCCCGCCAGTCCGCGCTGCGTATGTCGTTGACCCAACAGCCCCGCGAGCGGCTACCACGATCTTGACCTCACTGGGCTGCTTGCGCCAGCGGCGTAGCAGCGTCATCGCCGCCGCTGCATCTTGATCCCAGACCGCCGCACAATGCCCGCACGTATGCTGCACCGTAGCTGCGGCATCCCACGCCTCGATCGTCTGGCAGTACGGACACGTCTGGGTCGAGTAGGCGGCGGGCACCGTCACGACTTGCACCCCGCGGCGCTTTGCCGCCGACCTGATCGCCTGACGGAGCTGATCGATCGCGACCATCACTCGCTGCGCTCTCGCCAGAGTCGCTTGGACGGACTCTTCTTGCTCAGTAGCGGGTCGCGCACTGACTGTGCGCAGGTCAAAGGATTCGATCACGATGGTCCGGTACCGGCGCGTGAGCCACGCCGCCCACTCACGATACCGCTCGCGTCGGCGTCGAAGTGCGGTCTGCCGCTCGTGCCCCTGCCATTCCGCAAGGTGCCGATCACCATGATCGTGGAGCTGTCTCGTCCCAGCCCACCATTGGGCTAATCGTACGTATCCCTCCTCGTCGCCCTCGAATCGCGCCCTCGTCCAATGTCGCCAGAGGAGCGCCAGCCGCATCGGGCTGCGCCACCGCGCGAGCGTAGTCAAGCGTCGTCGCAAGGGCTCAGGCCACGTCGCCGGCCACGGATGCTCTCTGGTCCAGGCAACCAGATCTGCCCGGACTGCGTCGAGACGCTGATCGCGCAGGGATTGAAGCGAGGCGACATGCGTCAGGCTCGCCTCGATGTCGGCTGGGACGAGAACCCAGATTCCAGCGTCACCCACGTTATCGTGCCACGCGGCGATACGCAGGCTCCCATCGGCCAAGCGCCGCCACCCGATGTCGAGGGCCACCGCCTCACGGCGACTTTCTGCTGACGCCATGTGTACATCCTGGGCAGGCTGCGCCTCTATGGTCAGATGAAGCTCATCTCGATACTGATCCGCTCCGAATCGACCCGGCTCTACACGTCGTACCATCGTCGCTTGTTTGACCCGCCCGTCAGCGGGGAGTGGGCGATCGAGGACGATCTGCCACGTCGCCCACACCGGCTCGCGATCCGCAGTCGAGCCGATCCGAAATTGCACGGTGCTCCTGCCGACGCCCCGTGCCGGGTCATGGCGGCGACTCACCCCACGATCGGCCTCAACCATCGGTGGGGCGATCCGCAGACGGGTGTCGGTGCCAGCCATCACCGCGGCGACCTCTAAACCGCCTTGCAGCTGCACCCCGAGACGGCCAGCCCCATGTGCCCACGATCGGAAATGCGGCGGCACCAGACTCCTCGCAGCCACCTCGGCGGCAGCTTCGATGAGGAGGTATGAGCCCCAATAGACCCCACAGACGGCACGCAAGGCGCGGCGAATCGCAGCAGTCTCTGTGGTGATCGTCCCCACCTGCGCGCCGAGCGGCTCCTTCAGCTGCTGGCGCGTCTCCTGCCACTGCGCCCGCGCCAGCCGGAGCGACCTCCGGGCCTCACAGACACGGGCCACCTCGCTCGCGGGCACCCGGCGCGTGCCCTCGGCCGCTTTCGCCGCCTTGGCGGCCGCGAGTGCATCGGCGAGTCCCGCGACCGCCGTCTCGACGCGCGCGGCAGTGCCTTCCGGATCGGCGGCCCGATAGAGAGCCATCACCCGCTCCCGCCGGGTCCGCTCAGTCTCGATCAAATGGTTGTAGTAGCGGTGAGCGCGGGAGATTTGATCGGCGACCTCACGCTGGCCGGTCAGGTGCCTGGGCAACCCATACACGACGACGCGGGTCTCCTGCGTCTCGTTGCTCATTCCAGTTTCTCCTCATCATGCGTCTGCATCAGCGGCAAATCACTGCTCAACCGCGTCGCTGCCATTTCGCAATACCGTTCGTTGATTTCGACGCCAATCGCCTTGCGGCCTAGAAATCGTGCCGTCACCAGTTCGCTCCCGACGCCCGCGAACGGCACGTAGACTGTTCCACCGGGCCGACAGGAATACTCGATCAGCGGTTGCAGAATCGCGATCGGCTTCTGGGCCGGATGATCAGCGAACCCGTGGCAGTTTCGCGCATACATCGCCGACCGCATTAGACGCAGCCCTCCGTCATCGGACTGGTAGGCGCTCGCTCCGATGTGTCCCATATGCGGCGGGCCTCTCTTGCGCCAACGCCCTACCCCAGTATCGGCGACCATGTACCGCATGGTCATCCGCCTATAATGGGTGTGTTCAACGAGATACCACGCGCCCATCATGCGCCCGGCTCCAGATCCGCCCACCTAGCCAATGGCCCCAGGCGAACAAGGGCAGCATCTGCCTGCGCGTTCTCAATCCGGTCAAAGGTCGCGAGCGGGAAGAGGTTCACAGCATCACCGTCTCGCCAGAACTCGCGTAGCCGTCTGGTTTCCACGCACAAGCAATATGTCGCGCTAATGGGAATGGGATCTTCGCGATGTGCGCCGATGCGGCTTTCCGGGCTGAGCTGCGGCTACTCAACAGTCCTATTTCGCCCCGGAACCATTCGGCACCACTCCCACGCTGTTTACACCCCTCGCCTGCATTTGCGATTGTGTTTCGGAGAGAGAAACGTTGCGCTGCCGTGCCATTGAACGCTTCGGCCTTATAGCCAAGCTTCCCGTAGTTGCTCCAGCTCAAGCCGAATACTTTGACAGATTCACTCTGAAAGCTCGTGCCACGTCCATCAAATCGAAAGCCCGCCAGCTTCGCTGACCGTTGACAATCAGGCATCAGCGCTGGCACGTCCCCCCATAGGTAAAAGCTTCCGTAGTGCCACTTCGCTTCCCCTACCCATTTCTGCGCCCCGCAAACATTTTCCACCACCAGCGGGACATACCGTCCAGCCGCTTCGCATGCCTCGTGTTGAATGCGGAAGCACGCCTCGAACAGCGCGTTGTCAGGCGGCGGCAACGCCTTTGCGCGCTTCCACGGCATCGCCCGATACGAGTAGGCTTGACATGGTGGGCTGGCGACGATCAGCGCAGCAGTCTTAAATTGTGCTCCATCTAGCGTCAGCACGTCCTGCAGAATGAGCTGCGCCGGATACTTTGCGTCGCCATACTGATGCCGCTTATTGTCGATACCGATTACGCGATACCCCTCCGCAAGCAGTCCATCAGTCCAACCGCCAAGGCCGCAGAACAAATCTATTGCTAATGGGCTACTCATCAGCACTATCGGAGTTGCGGATCGGCAGCAATTCTATGCTGCGCGACTTGAGTTAAACCCCTCTCGCCGCTGCCTAATCCATTCAAACCGTTTTAGTGTCTTTCCTCAAGCGGATACCAGGCCATCTGGAAATGACATCACCTAGGTCACGAGCATACTGATTGAGTCGCACCGGATCGGGCATCAGCACATCCACCGGGATACCATGCCGACCGCCAATGACCGCTTCGAGCAGTAGCCGCGCGTCGACGATCTCGGCACTTTTCGTCGTACGATCGGTCCCGACCTTCGTGATGTTCGGTGTGACCGTCGATACTTGCACGTCAAGCGGCATCCCCTTCACAGCGGCGTGTTGCTCGCGCAAGGCGTTCGCTTCAAGCTTCCCCTTGATGGCGACCTGAATCTTCGGCATCGATAGCAGCCGCTGGGCTTGCGCCATAGGATTCTTGTACCCTGCCTGCTGCGCGGCCCACACTTGATCGCAATGGGGCCCATAGAGATCCACGAAGCGCAGCTCGCGCTCGCTCAGGTTCGCTGAGTTCGCTTCGGCGTCAAGGGCCTGTTGTTCGAGCCGGGCCAGTTCTGCGTCACGATCGGCCTGCGCTCGCTGTTCCTGCTCACGACGGAGACGCTCGCTCTCCACCTGCGCTTTCCTCCGTTCATTGTCAGCATAGAGGTTGTGCTGACGCTGCCAGAGTGATGCTGCTTCTTCGAGCGCATCCGTCGCCCGCTTGCGCGCGGTGACCAGCCGCCGTTGAAAGGTAAACAGCGTGGCCGTAATCGTCCAGTGTTCCTCAATTGTCTTTTTGTCGGCCGAGGCTTGTCGGATCGCTGACTGGATACGCGCATCGTCGTCTGCTGTTTTCGGTGCGACGGATGTGCGTGCGCGTGCGAGTGTGGTCCTGGCTCCCGCCTCCATCTCGCGCGCTGTCGTGAAAAATGGCGTCAACGATGCGAGGAATTGTCCGATCGTCATCGAATCGTCGCGCGTCGGCGCCAGCTCAGGGATCGCTGTCATCAAAGCCGCATCGGCATCGACAACTTCAGCCGCTCCGTGCTTCATTTTCGCCATCTTCTCCTCCTTCTTAACCCGCAGGCAGATCCAACTGCCATGCGGCGCGTCGATGTGAGAGCCTGCGACTTCCGCGTCACCGTATTCTCCGATACTTATCGGACCAGATTGGAAGCTGTGATCCGATATGTTGTAGGACATGACCGGTGATTTCGCGGTGGCAGCGCCGACACACATGCTGCTTGTGATGCGCGAGCGTACTCACGCCGCGCGAACGACGGCCCCAGCCGCCTATCATGTGATGAATCTCTCTCGCCAGACGACGACATCGACCAGCGGCAACTCCACGCCCCAATTCGTAGACTTCGCACACTCCGCCAGATCGTTCTCGAACTGTGGCGTCCTCGTCACTCTCGAGATCAACAAGGGCCTTGCGTTTGGCTGTTTTCTCGAGCAGGATCGGTCTTGGCTTCGGAAATGCGAGCGTCATCAACTCATTCCTTTCATCGATAACCGACCATTGGTGCCATCCTCATCGCTCGTTCCAAGTAAAGAATGATCGCGGACTCGCCATTATAATTGTGTGGCTGCTTCATCGACAGCACTCTAAAATGATTCGGTATGCTTCGTCGAAGTCTTTCCGTCGCGTCTTCTCGTGATCCTCCAACCTGAACCGCCCATCAGGCCGACAATAGAGCGCATAGCGTTTCCACGCTTCTGCCGGCAACGATCCTCGCCCAGCCACGAGGATCGCCTGCAAAGCCGTCTGAATCGGATGCGCTTGTTCGAGGTTCCAGCCCTTGTTGTTGCTCTTCAGTTCGAGCACGGTGTACACGCCGCAGATCTGGCCGACCCGATCCGGCCGACCGCCGAATCTGAATTGGGGATGAACGGTTGGCGCTTCAATGGCATCCCAAATCGGGCGCAACATCTTCACAGCAGCAATGTAACTCAGAAGCCAGGGCCGATACGGCGAGACGAACGTCTGGAGATCGATCGCGCCCATATCATAGTCTGCTGTTAATCGATGCACTTGGCGCCCGCGTTCGCTCGATTCATCGGTATACCACTCCTTGTTAATCCACCCAGTTCGCTGAAGCATCTCCGTGATATGAGGCAACACAACGCCATTCTGAGTATATTCATGGGTCAGCGCATCAAACCTGAATGGCGTCTCTGCTTTACTCATCGTCTGAACCAGGCTCGCGCGGCAATGACCCTGATCGCTCGATGGTCTCGCAGATGGATGTGTAATCACTGCGCTTGATTTGGTCAGTACGATCAAGACCATACGCCGACTTCAGCCAGATCCCGATTTCCGCTGCTGTCCGACCGGAGTTCTTGACGATCACCCACAGCCGACGCCGTTGCGGATCGGTAATCGGCTCGTTCTCCTGCGCATGATAGCTGCGTGTCTGTCGGTCGCTCATGCGCCTTGTGCCATCAGCCTCGATGCTCTCCTTGCGTACTTTTAACGCTGCGACGTTCGCGTGACTCCAGAGTTCGCGCGCGATGCCAAGTTCTTTCCCGCATCGGACAATCGCGTTGCTTTTTGTGCCCTCGATCGCATCCCCGTACGTCATCTTGTGCATCTGTTGTTCGCCCCACGCATACACCCGTGGCACGCCGTCAATGCAGAGCGCGTACGGCACGTACAAAAAATCGTCGCCGATCTGCTTCGGCATGCCGACTGGGACCATGCCCCACCCGCCCAAGCCGAAGGCCGCATCGAGTCGATCGCGATACCCGTTATGACTCAGGTAGGGGATGGTGGCTGCTCCATCCTTGAGCGCGGGCTTCCATTCAACCTCGCTGTCGAGGACCGGCCGACGCAATGCGAGGATCTGCTGCTCGGTGAGCTTCAGCGTGCCAATGAAACTGGCACTCATTACGGGTTCGCCGAGTCGTTCGAGCGAGGCTGGAAGAACCTGAGACTGTGTCGTGCGCACTAGCGCGATGGACGTTCTCGGCTTCTTCGTGGTATCCTTGTTGCGCTTCGTCATCGCTTCCTCCTGGAAGGACGGCCGGGGCGTTTCGCCACGTTCCGGCCGTTGTCGTGTTTATTTGCTGTTCAGATAGATAATCGTTTCCCTTTCTCCGCGAGCTAAGTACTCCACCGCATCTGCGTCACTGACTTGATGAACTGCCCGCTGGGCGAGTTGCGCCAAACGCGATTTGGCCGCCAGGAACTTCTGCTGACCGATCTTCGTGATGATCCCCTGTACGCGCTGTCCGCCGCGCTTATCCCGAAAGATCGATCGACGACCCATCTGTGTACTCGCAAGTTGTCCGCGTCGTTGTGGGGTCAACCGTTTTGCCATCGCTCAATACATCTCCATAGCGACTACGACGACCTCGGCATCACCGCGCCCTGCACTGGCCCGATCTCTGGTCTGTCTGCCTTTGTCGGCTCCGAGCGGCGCTCGACGCGATAGTGTTGATCGCAGCCACAATCAGCGCAGATCGTCCCGACAATCCCATTGCTCCCACACGCGCCGCATGGCCCAGTCATGACCGCCGCAGGGAACTGTCCTCGAATGTGCTGAGCATAGAAACGACCCCGCGACTCTGCACAGAAGCATGCCAACGCCAGTTCAAGGCTGATGCCGCTATAGTGCAGGATCAGCCCACTCTTGAATTCGATCGCGAGCACCTGGCGCTCGGGTGCATAGCCAATACTCGCAAGGCAACGTGACTCAATTGCCTCACGCATGATCCCATCTGCTGAGCCCATCATGACTGCGCTCCTGAGACTTGAGAGGATAGTGGACTTGTTATGTTGAAGTCAACACTTTTCTCGCGCTCGTCGATGCTTAATCCCACCCACAGGCAATCCCGAAGGCGATGAGTCCCATCGCGCACAGAAGTGGATCGGGAGGTACCATCACCACACCGGCGCAGAGACCCAGCCATCCCATCAGCGCCACATTCAATCGCCAGCGCAGCGGTTCTCTCACTTATCGCCACCACAATCGGTTCATGGTACGACGCCCCAGATGCCCCACCGCTCGGTTGTACAGGCGTGGCATGATCCGACCGCGTTGTATGGCCCTCAGGTCAGCGCCGACCCGCAACAGGAACAATAACTGCCTCACGATTGCACGAAGCATGATCAGGTTGCTCCTCCGCCGCCCAGGCGGGCCATCGCAGCCTCGCGCTCACGATTAGGGCAGAAATCGCAGGGAGTCTCAGAGTGTTCAACGCGGAAAATCGTCTGTCGAAATGTACGTCGGTCGAAGATCGTAAGAGACATGCGCAATTGGCTCCAGCACTGGTCACAGCAGACGGCCACCTGCCGATAAACACCACGGCGCGCACGGGTCGTCACAATGTAAAACATGGGCTATCTTTCTCCCAGATGGCGGCGGGCGGGATGACGCCGGTACCGACTCCATTCAGGATGGTCCGGCAAGAGGCAACTGACGGCCTCCAGAGGAACCACAGCGTTCTTCCCTGCCACGCGCTCAATCGCCTTGATGGCCTCTCGCCGCGAGCTGGCATAGCGGTGGAGTTCCGCCACGATTTTAGCTTCGCGGATATGAGTAACTCTGTCCATCATGTATCCTCCTTCTTCGGCACCGAGTTGCTGTCACCGGCCTTTCTCCAATATCCGTATACGCAGCGCGTTCCGTTCCGCGTGGGATCGTAGGTGTCCATGACTCGGCCATCTACCATTGCGACTAGGTGCCGAGAGCACTGCGCGATCAACCGATGTCTTCATCCTTTCTTGCCTCGATGCTTCTTCAGGAACTCCAAAAGATCTTCGCGAGCCCTTGGCGATATTGTCGAGGATCTCCGCCCTGCGCTTTGATCGCCTCAATAGCTTGCCGTGGTGTCAATGTCGTCATGGTCAAGTGCTCCTGCGACTTGTTACTAATATATACCCACCCTAGGCTTTGTCAAGCCACTCTCTTGCAAACGCGTGTACCGATACTCGGTTGGCATCCGTTTGAAGAGAGGTAAGCGAAGAGGACACGAAGGGGAAGCGAAGGGGAAGCGAAGACGAGCCCAGAGAAAGCGCAGATCTAGCGCGGGGGAATCCATGCACGTCGCGAGGGATATCAGAAATCCTGGCCTAGATGCTCTAGGATGAGAGATCCGCCATGCTCCTTTAGGCTACCCTTCCTAGGGTAACAATATACTTGACAGACCAGGGCGGCTGAGCTACCCTCCGCGGCGTGGCTGAGAACCCGCCCGCCAATCTGCTCTATTACGGGGACAATCTCGACGTGCTCCGGCGTCATGTCGCTGACGCCAGCGTTGATCTGGTCTACCTCGACCCGCCGTTCAATTCTAACGCCAGCTACAACGTCCTGTTCGCTGAACGTGACGGCACGCAGGCGGCCGCGCAGATCAAAGCCTTCGAGGACACGTGGCGTTGGGACGCTGGGGCAGCCCGGGCGTACGATGAAGTCGTCGTCGAAGTGGGCGGGCTCGTATCGCAGGCGATGCAGGCGTTCCGAACCTTCCTCGGCGAGTCCGACATGCTCGCGTACCTCGCCATGATGGCGCCGCGACTTGTTGAGCTGCGGCGCGTGATGAAATCGTCCGCCAGCATCTACCTACACTGCGATCCGACTGCCAGCCATTACCTGAAGATGTTGATGGACTCAGCTTTTGGTCCAGAGAACTTCCGGAATGAAATCATCTGGAGGCGCACTGGGGCGCATGGAGCTCAGCGCAGCTTCGGGCCGATTCACGACACGATCCTTTTCTACTCAAAAGGCCCGGACTACTTTTTTCAAATCGTGAAGCGCCCATATATGCGGGGCCATGTCGAGAGTCGCTATACAAAAGACACCGAAGGCAGGCTCAAGTTCACTAGTGGTGGAAATGTTCTGACCGGCGCAGGCGCAACGCAGGGGGAATCTGGGCGGACGTGGCGTGGCTTCGATCCGTCGGCCAAGAATCGCCATTGGGCCGTTCCGGGCTTCCTCGCGCGGCAGATGCCGCCCAAATTCGCGGAGTTCGGCGTGCTCGCCAAGCTGGATGCTCTCTACGAGGCTGGGTTGATCGACATTATTGAGGATGCCGCGTGGCCGACGCCGGTTCGATTTCTCAACAAGGATGACGGCCATCCACTACAGGACATTTGGGCATACCAACCCTACACAGAAGGCACGGTTTTCGACACTAAGGAAGGTATAGATGAAGACGTAGCGTGGCTCGGACCGACTGATCCAGAACGCCTTGGCTATCAAACCCAAAAGCCACTTGGACTGCTGGACCGGATCATTCGGAGTTCTTGCCCCGCGGACGGGTTAGTGCTGGACCCATTCTGCGGATGCGGAACGACCGTGGCCGCCGCGCAAGCACTTGACCGACGTTGGATCGGAATTGACATCACCCATTTGGCGATCGGATTGATTCGACATCGTCTGCGCGACAGTTACGGCGACAGCATCATCGACACGTATCGCGTCGTTGGAGAACCGGTGTCGCTGCCTGATGCGGCCGCGCTGGCAACGTCAGAGCCATATCAGTTCCAAGCGTGGGCGCTGGGACTGGTCGGGGCGCGACCGTTTGGTGACATCAAGAAGGGTGCGGACAAGGGGATCGACGGTCGGATCTACTTCCATGAGGGCGATGCGGCCAAGACGAAACAGATCATCTTGTCGGTGAAGGCCGGGAAACTTCACGCGCCGTACGTGCGCGATCTCCGTGGCGTCGTGGATCGCGAGAAGGCCGCCATCGGCGTTCTGCTCACCCTCGACGAGCCGACGAAGGCGATGCGAACCGAAGCGGCATCGGCTGGCTTCTACACGTCGCCGTGGGGCCGGCATCCGAAGCTCCAGATCCTCACCGTAGGCGAGCTGCTGGACGGCGGCCGGATCGACATGCCGCCCGTGCGGCAAACGAGCGTCACCTACAAGCGGGCACCGAAGGTCATCTCGAAAGCGGCTGAACAGCCGCGCATTTTCGGGAAAGAGGACGAGCCAGTTTTCTGAACTGCTACACTGTACACATGGCCCGTCGAAAGCACGACACGATGAGTATTCGTCTCCACCTTGATGGACAGGTGACGCTCCGCCGTCTCGGTGAAGCACTTGGTGCATGGACGGATCTGTTGCGCGAGGTCGCCACTGATGTGGCTGGCGCGACTGGTCGTGATGCTGTCCGGTTCATCGTGACCGAAGCGACGGCTGGTAGTTTCGACCTCGCTGCGCGCCCGCAGCCAGCCAAGCGGGACGTGCCAGCAGCGGTCATGCCGCGTATCGCGAAAACCATCACGGCGGGCCTTCGCATGCTTGAACGGAGCGCAACGCGTCCGAAGCACTTCAACGAGACGGCACTTCTCAAGGTGCGTGACCTGGGAAGACTGACGAGTCCTGAAACGCCAATGATCGAGGTTGGTGGTAATGGCGCCAAGCCGATTCCGTTATCCGCCCGTCTGATTGCGAACGTCGAAGCGGTTCTAGCGCCAGAAGTCAAGAGCATCGGCACGGTCGAAGGAAAACTCGAAGGACTCATCATTCACGGGAAGAATCGTTTCCTCGTTTTCGATCCGCTGAGTGGTCGTCACGTCACTTGCTACTTCGCCGAACGCATTGGATACGACAACGTGTTGAAGGCGTTCGGCAAACGTGTCGCCGTCACTGGCCTAATTCGGTCGCGTCGTTCCGGCGAGAAGGTCGACATCCAAGTCAGTCGCCTGCACATCATGCCGCCAGACGAGGAACTTCCGAGCGCGTCGGACGTTCTCGGTATTCTCAAGGCGGCCAAATAGATGGACTATCGGTATTGGGACGCTGTGACTTTCCTCGGATGGCTGAGCGAGGAACATGACAAAGTGCCAGACTGCAAGCCAGTTCTCGAAGCGGCCGAAGCCGGCAGCATCACGCTCATTACGTCAGCACTGACCATCGCGGAGGTGCTCTGGCTGAAAGGCCACAAGAAGGTTGATGCTTCACACGCACGAAGGATAGAAGCCTTCTTTCGCCATAGCTGGATCGTCGTGCGCGAGGTCGACCGTTTTGTTGCTGAGGACGCGCGAGAACTGGTCTGGAACAATAACGTCAAGCCAAAGGATGCGATTCATTTGGCAACGGCACTTCGTCAGGATGTCACGTTCGACCAATTCGACACGTTCGACGGTGACCTGATCAGGCTGTCCGGCACACTCGGTGACCCTCCGCTCACGATAGGTCGTCCGAATCTCCCCGCGAAACTCCCATTCGAGGAAGACGAGAACACATGAAGACATATCCCGTAGAAATGGAAGATGGGCCAGCGGCATTTGAGCGATTCAGGAAGGCGATGAAGATAATCATCTCCGTCCCGAAATCAGCCGTCGTAGAGCGTGAGAAGGGCCGCACGAAAAAGAAAAAGCCGGCCAGCCACAAAGGCTAGCCGGCTCTTCGTTTCCCGCGTCTCTGCCGCGTCAGTTCCTTGTCAGTTAACGTTCGATGCGTGTGCTGCATCGAACGTCTTACCGCTCAGTTCGGCATAAGTCAGACGACGGCCGACGATTTGCGATGCGGCCAGCCGGAAGCGGTCGAAGTCATTCATCTCTTTCCGGTTGTTATAGCGGAATGCCTGCTCATCGAGATATCGGAACAAGTGGAATGGCTCGACGGATACATACGTCCCGCTGATGGTTCGCTTCAATAGGGACCAATAGTTTTCCATCCCGTTCGTGTGAACCTGCCCATCGACGTACCAGACCGCGTGGTCGATCACCTGATGCGCGTAGCGGCCCTCAAGTCCATCGTACGAGCGCAGATCGTCACTGTAGAGCGCCGCGCCAGCTTCAACGTGCTGCTTGATTTCTGGTTGCAGCGTCTTTTTCTTCCGGTTATTGACGACCGCTGTTCGCACGGTCCCGCCGCGTTGCAATATGCCGAAGACGACCGTCTTGTCTTTACCGCCCGTGCCCGTGATGCGGCGCTTGCGCTGTGCGATGTGCATGTTTCGCGCCTTGCCGCCGATGAACGTCTCGTCAACTTCGACGTGCCCGGACAGCTTGTCGAACGAGCCCGCATGGAGCGCACGACGAATCCGGTGATTCATGAACCACGCGGACTTTTGCGTGATGCCCAAATCGCGGCCCACCTCGTAGCTGCTGATGCCGTTCTTGCAGTTCACGACGAGCCACACGGCCGCGAGCCACTTGCCCAGCCCGAGCGGCGAGTCTTCAAAGATCGTCCCGGTCTTGAGCGAGAACTTCGGGGAGGGATGCTTCTCGTAGCACTTGAACAGGCGCGCGTTGGCCAGATACACGACGCGTTCTGATCCGCACTTCGGACATGTGATCTTGCCATCTGGCCAGCGCAGATCCATCATGAACACGCGGCAGCGTTCAAAGTCTGAGAAGTAGCGGACGGCTTCGAGTAGCGTCTTCGGCGTTTCCATGCCTTAAATATAGGCCGGATCGCATGGTCTGTCAAGTATATTGTTACCCTTCCTAGAACGGCGATGCTCCGCTCCTCGATCTCATCATGACTCCGCAGCAACTCTTCGCTGGTGGGAGCATCACAGGCAACAACCGTCAGGACTATCCTGGGAGGATCTTCACCGGCTGCCTGGTGACAATCCGCAGCAGGATATTGATCACGGCCAGCACCGGCAAGGCGATCTCGGGCGGCACGATTTCGCCGTACGTGCCGTTGAGGATTGCCACGGCCACGGTGAGAATATTGATCCAAAAAGTTTTGGATTCCAGAATCGACTTCGCATCCGGCATTTGTCATCGCTCCCATCTCCTCGCTAGAGCGAGGCGAGTTGTTGCAGAAAGTACTGTTCGATGAACGAGAGGTCATAGCGTCCCTCGTTATGCAGTACCATTTTGACTCGGCTCATATGCTCAATGCTGGCCCCATGAGATTTCGCGTACCGAAATGAGTCGAGTAGCGGGCCCCAATCGAATGTGTTCACGTTGTCGTTGCTCGATCTGGCCCCATCCGAGCTGACGATGATTCTGGAGCCACCCTCGCGGGTAAATAGATCCTGGAATGTCTCGGGTCGTCCGGTGTGCGCGGTATCAGGTTGACGCATCCCCATGATGCGCGGCCAGCCATGAAAGGCGATCCTGTCATAGTCGCGCCCGATCTTCATGTTGCCGTACTGGCCCGGCTCATCGACATTGCGAGAGACGGTCACGACAGCTGCCGGATGTACGCGCTTCACGAGATCCTTCATCCGGCGATGGAAATCCTTTTCCGGCATCTCATTCCCGAGCTCCCACCACACGGCATAGGACTTCAACCGTCCCACGAGACGCTCGACAAACTCGGTCAACCACGCATCTGGGAGCACATACACGAGATCGCGGTCCCCTGCCCAGTGGATCCCATCGTGGTTGTAACGGAAGGGCATGAAGTTCTGATCGGTGCTCCCTGGGATCCCAGGGCCTTTGCGCTCGTGCCAAGCGTACATATCGACGAGCGTCCACTGCACGAGCATTCCAAGTGAATTGTGCAGTTCGACATACCGTTCGGCCTCATCGAAGTAACTCTCATTCCAGGAGAAGAGCTTAAAACGGCCATCCCCGGCTTGGAGGAACGGGAAACGACACGGTCGATCAAGTCGCCAGCCTCCCCAAGACCAGACCCGTTTCAATTGCATGCCTGAACCGGCGAGGATGCGCGCAATCTCCGGATAGTTCCAGCCCGGATCGCCGAAGTCTCCATAGACGCTCGCCCCAACGCGCGGAGTACGAAACAATGCGGGCAGATCGATGGGGACAGATTCCGGCTCAAGCCCTAATGCCCGTTCCAGTTCTCGAAGGTGCTTTCGCTTCGCCGCGTCAGGCTCCATGCCCGCGCCGATGTCCCAGGCCGCGCGCGACCACCATTTGAAGGCGTCGAAATCGTAGCCGGGCGGAAATGGACGGCCGGCCCGTTCGTACCGCTGGACGACTTCGTCACGGTACGCATTCCACCAAGACTGCTCATCTGGGTACGGGTAAGAAGAAGGCACTCACTCCTCCTGTCGACCAAGACGCATCACGGCGCAAACTCCAACGCCCTCGCGGTCCACCCTTGCAGATTATGCAACAGCGCATCAGGGTGCGCGCGGAGAAACCGTAGGACCACTGATTGACGTATCGCAAGGTTGGTATAAAACTGCACGCGCGCCCGAAATACTGCGCGATAGGTCTCCTGCGGGTTATCATCGAGGCGGTTGATAACGCCAGTGCGCAGATCAAAGGCGT
>ERZ1292623.378-Hain-H51-01um-R1-378-length-48693-cov-20_pt1 | contig 48693 bp, 89 predicted proteins | sample MGYA00564398_ERZ1292623 | MGnify/ENA primary metagenome ERZ1292623 (study PRJEB36523, sample SAMEA6512633) | groundwater metagenome | collected 2019-01-07 | study: AquaDiva: Metagenomics assemblies of 32 groundwater samples
CGGAAGCGTTCTGGAAACGATGGAACCGCTTCAATACGAAGGAGGCGGTGGACGCCTACAATATGGACGTGGCACAAAACGCGGTCGTGCCGACCGACGACACGATCTTTAGTCCATGAAAGGAACTGAATGCTTAGCCAAGAGGATTTGACCAACATTCTGAAAGTCATCGCCCGCGTGACCACCTTCAGCGGCGCGGAATGCGTCGGCGTGGCGATGCTGCAAGCGAAGATTGCCGAGGAACTGAAGGCCATGCAGGTAGCACAGGTTCCCACCAACGGAGAGGCCAAGCCGTGACCTGGAATAAGGCCGTCGAGGCTATGGTCGAATCGGAGGTAGCGGTGCAGCTTCCCGGCTGGCCGGAGGATTGCTTCGTGTACGTCGAGGCCGAGGACGGCGAATACTGGCCATGCTGGCAAGACGGCGACAACTTCGATTTGACGCCGGCGATGAAAACAAGCAAGAAATGGGAGATTGCGGAGGGCGCGATCATCCCGCCTCCGAAGGGGTCCAACGTGGGTCTGAGGCCGAGTGCGGAGACGAGCCAGTGAAGAAATACATCAGCCTTGTCGAGTTCCTTGAATCGCTCGGCGTCAAAATATCTCTAGATTGGGACGACACGATACAGGTGGAGTTCCCGGATTCTGTTCCGATGGAACTAGTTCGCGCGGCGTGCACAATCGCTACGGATTCGATAAAGAGCACCATGATATCGCGGCGGGAAAGGCGGATTCGGACGTGCAGTGGCGGACCGCTTCATGGAAAACCGCACAACACGTGTTGGTCGAATGCAATGGTCGGCCACGAGTCTCGCGGAAAGTGGTACGTCTATCACGTGATGCCGGATGGGCGTGCGATCTTTCGGGGATACGCAACAAGCGAGAAAAAGGCTCGGGCTTTGGCGGGTCGCAAAAGCGCCATGGACAAACAGAGGCCGAGCACGGCAACGGAGGCTTGATGGCAAACGAAAACGGAAACGGCACGACTTCTATATGGAACCGGAAGCTCATCGTTGGTGCGTTGTTCAGCGGGTGGGCTTTAGCTTTTGGTGCCGGGAGCATCCTGGTTGTATCTGACCGTGGCCGCATTGCCGTCCACGACAACGACATTGCGAAGCTAAAGTCCGAGATTGCAATCATCCCGGAACTCAGCGGCCGCTTTCATACGCTGGAAGGCATATCCGCCGAACGAAGTGAACGGTTGGCGAAAGTCGAGGGCACGGCCAACAACAACGCCAATCGGATTACGGAACTTCAACTCAACTTGGCGAGCGACATCCAAGAGATCAAGGCGGACCTCAAGGACTTGCTCCACAGGTTCATGGACCAAGACAAGGGGAAGTGATTCGATTGATAGCGAAGCCGCCTACGCCGGATCCTCTCTCGCGTCCTTCGCACGCTTCCACTTTCCGCGGGCATGCCAGCCGGAGATGAAGCTGTCTCTAAGTCGTCCACGGATTCTCTCTTCGGAAACCCCGCAGCGTCCTTCCAGTTCGTTCCACGCTTCCGCTATGGCGCGGTCTTCTTCGGCCTGCTTGTCTTTGGCCTTTGCATCATCCTGGATGACCGCAAGCTTCAAGTCCTCCCGCAGTGCGTGAATCGTTCTCTGGAAGCCTTCGATCTCCGCTCGTAGCTGCCCGCTGGTTTTCATGTTTCCCGTCCTTCCGCCTTGTCGATTGCGGCCCTAGCGGCGTCATAGGCTTCCGAAGCAAGCCCGCCGCAGCCCATTAGTCCCTTGCACGCCGCGAGCAAGTCGTCGTGGCAGTTGACGGCGCGGGCAATAAGGGCAGCGTTGGCTTCGGAATCAATCCTGGAAACGTCGCAAATATTTCGTTCTTCGGAATCCACGACTTCCCAGGTGGTGATTCCGTAAGAGTCCTCATAGCTCTGCGCTCGCCACCCCGGCGTATGCTTCGCTTTTGGTTCTTCGCTCATAGCCACACCGATACTTCGTCCGATTCGGAATTCAAATCAACATCGCCACGTTCGTCTGTCTGAAATCCGCTGTTGATCCATTTTGGTATTCCTCGCGGGTACATGCGTTTCAAGTCGCCGACGGTGAATCCGACGACGCCCATGCTCGGTTCGGACGCGAGGTCCATGCCTGCACGCACGCAACAGCAAAGTGCATCCGTCCAGCGTTCTCGCCATCGTTCGTAAGGGCCGGTATTCCGACGCCAATCGTCCCAATAATGCGGGTTCCAATGTTCTTCAAGTGATGAAATCAAGTCGCACACAAGGGTTCTCGATTCGTACGGACCTTCTTTTCGAGGCGGCGGGTCCGTATCTTCCCAAGACCGTAATCTTGAGATAAAGGAAGGATCAGAACCATGTTCATCGCGGAGAGAATCAAACACGTCCCGCAACATGCCGAGGAGACGGTTCTTCGACTTCCGCAATCGTCGCCCCAGCCCGCGCACGACCATGCGCCGCGAGAAGCTTTGCCAAAGATGGAATTGCTGAGTCGTCATATCAGAACAAAACTTCCTGCCCCATCCGGTTTGCCGCAATTTCGCAATATTTCTCGCAAATTTCTATGCCGATAGCAGAACGGCCAAGGTCTTTGGCGGCACGGAGTGTCGAACCCGCTCCGCAAAAAGGGTCCAAGACAAGATGACCATCCATCGTGTGCAGGAGAATAAAGTGCTTGGCTAGCGCGACCGGCTTAGGTGTCGGGTGTTCTGTCGCTGAAGGGATGATTTTGGGGATGTGCCGAATGATGTTCTCTACGCGATCCGTTTGGTCGTACCAACGGCACGCGGCTCCGGGCTTCTGGCCGACCAAAATCGTTTCGTATGACCGGCGATAATGCCATCCCATCCCCATCGGTCCCTTGTCCCATACGACCATTTGCTTGAAGTCGAGATATTCATCCATCCATAACGACCACCTTGCGAACTGCGGATCAGGACCGCCGCCGCCGCCGCCGCAGCAGCAGCAGCAGCCGGGGCCTAAAAGCCTAGCCGACTCCGCAAAAAGGTACTTGACTAGCTCATTTGCTTCGTCGCCATCGTTCGCAATGGGCCTCTTGGGTCCAGGCTTTCCCCTTCCTAACGCCGCTTCCCGTCGCGATATCAAGTCGTCGTCGTCGTTGTTCTTATGGCCGTAAGGTGGGTCGGTGAAAATCATGTCCACGCTTCCATCGGACAACGTCGGAACGATTTCGCGGCAATCATCGTGCCATATCGTGATCCCGTTGTGTTCGTAGTAAGGCTTCATACGTTAAGCGTCGCGCTCCCTGTTGCCGTCCTTGGTCATGGGGCGGTTGGACGCTCCATCCGGGCCGGGAGCCGCAACGCCGTTACTCGCTAGGTTATCGAGGCCGCCTGCGTTGGGTCCATCGGACCTCCATGCGAAAAGCAAGTCAACCCAGACGAATATCCTGGACACCACCTACCTTCTACAAACCTTCCGTAGCGGTGTTGATCTTCTTCCTGAACCCCGTAAGCAGGCGCTTCACAGAATCCGTCAGGACATCCATTGCACCACATGGGCACGCCGCACCTTCCAACTCCATCCGTCAACGTCCTGTGGCATTCACTGTGTTGCATGTGTCATCCCGCCAAGCCGGATACCGCGGACCAGAAAACCAAAAGGGCGACGGCACCCAGGGCCGTCAAACGTACCAGCCAGGGAATACGTCGCCTCTCGTGTTCGTAGAGCGGGTATACAAACATAAAGTAGACTCCCTACACCGGCCTTTCACCGGGGGCGGTTCGCACAAACAAGTGGGGCCACATTAATTCGTGTGGTCATTCTGATTGTGCCGCTACACGTCAATGCTCCGCCTTGAGCGGCCAAGGGCAATTCTTGCGCTGCGCCATATTTTTGCCCCTCGGGAGCCTTGTGGCACCACAATTCATCCCTCGATTCCGATCAAAATGACAGGGATCAACGCCTCGACCAAATCCACTAACCACCACATCAATTCCATCATTGTTCTCCTAAAAAGTACGCCAACGCGACGAGCATCAGCAGGAACCCAATCCCAAGCCATAGCGACACGGCGAACGTATTCGAGTTGCGTTTCATTGCTCTACCGCAGTCAAATAAGCCTTCTTGGTTTCACCGCCGTCGTGGCGACCACCGCCGCGTCCGTAAGCGGTTCCTCATGCGCAATACGATACAGCTTCGCGTGTCGCCCTTGATCGTTGAATCTCTCCAACGCCGACATGCCCTGGTCGAAGCTGTTAACCTCGTAACAATCGGCCCAGGCTTCGCCACGCTCCACGGCTACAGCAAAAGTCGTCATGATCCTCCCGGTATCGGTAACCGCTCCACGGCAGTCAAATACGCTTCCATGTTGTCCAGTCCAGGATAGGCGGCGACCGAGCCATCGTGGCCTTCCGCCTGAAGGATTGCTTCCGCGTGTTCTTCGTTTTTCCAGCCATTCTGATTTTCCCCGAAATAGACGATCCGTAATGCGGCACCGCCCAATCGGTTATTCATGAACCAACGTCGTGTCTCTCGTACTTCAGCCAAATTTTCCGCTCCGGGGATGCTGTACGTGCCATCCACCGCCTGGAAACTACCGGAAAACTTCTTGCGAATCTGTAACGTCGTGGTCCGAAGCGCTTTCCCATAGTCCGACGTCGCGGCTCCGGCGCACGGCCATAACACGAGATTCGCGTCCTTGGGGATTCGTCTCCGTAGCCGCGTGGCCATCGAAGCAGGTGTGACTGTCGTCCAAGCATTCCCGTTTCTCATCCACCCCTCATAGTCAATCAGCACGGTGGATGAACCCGTGAAGGATAGGGCTTGCATGACGCGGTGAGCGATGTCGTTCCCCGTCCATCGTAGGCCCGGCACAATGGGAAAGAGGTTGGTACGTCGCTCTACGTCGAGACGATTCAATTCGCGGAATAAGATCACGTCATCGGGTGACACCGTCAAGATCGCTCCGTCGAAATACGGCTGGGCACGCAGTAGCCAATTGAAATACTTTTCCGTCTCTGCGGTTTGCGGCAGCGTCCAGTCGTGGCGGGCTTCAAACCAGAGGATGGGCTTAGGCATGATGAAATACTTCTCTCTCGCCTGGAGTAACGCCGGCTTGCACCAAGGCGTCCAGCTTCCTATATGCCAAGTCGTGGCAACGCGAACATCCGCAGCATTCCATCCAAGATTTCACGCCGTCAGACGCCAATACCAGGCCGCAACAGCAAGGACCCTCACAGCCACGACACACATGCCACTCGGTGATGCTATGCACGCTTCCCCTTTCGAGTCGGTTTCTTTTTGTAACCGACTGTAACTCGCTTCGATTGACCGAGTACGTTTGGGTTGCCAAAATCAACCGTGGTTGGGCCAGCCGCCGCATAATTCTTAGGTCGAGTCGGTGACGGCCTGTCACCGACTGCCTTGACCTTCAGCCCGGCGAGCTTGCAGGCTTTGGCGTAACCGCAGTTGCGCTCGTGACGTATCGTCGAACCGTGGTAAGGCTCCATGCAGTGGGCGCAACGGCCCAATTCGGAAAGCAGCACCAAACGCAGCGCCCACCGCAGCGCCTTGCGAAGCTGCTTGACCTTCTTCCTCTCGTTGTCGAGCGCTACACGCGAAATAATTGCCATCCTCATTCCGGGTAGCTCCACGTGTACTCGCCCGTTTTCCCGTCGTACGTCAGGACGGGAATGTCTAGCTCTAGTTTTATCATCGCGGCTTCGATTGCATCGCGGACTTCGCGGACTTCCGCGCGTATCGGTATCATTCTCATGTGATACGCCTTTTCCTCTTGTATCGCCGCCACGGTCTTGGGCCGCTTTTGGACACGGGGATTGGCCAAGTATGCCTCCAATTCGGCAATGCGTCGCTCGTGGAATTCAACCCAAAACTCGGCGACTCGATAGGCCGCGTCAAGTAACTCGCCTGCGTTGTCTTTCGGGAAATCCATCATCCTACCTTTCCGTAAACCTCATCCTCGAACTTTCGGCAACCCTCCCGCATCTCCTCGCGTGAGATCGTCGGCTCGGCGAGCTTCACTTCGATGCCCAGGATGTCCGCGATTTGCTTGAACACCTCCGGGTAGTAGTGACAAGCATCGTGGCCTTGCTGTGCGGCCCGCCAGGCGATGCAAGCCGCAATCCTGCCGAGCTTGTCGTCTTGCAATGCGTGCGCCCCACGTAGCCATTTGATCTCTTGTTCCATCTCCCCTTTCGTCATAGGGCAGAATTGACTTGTAATCATGGGCATCTCGCATTCCCCTGAAAAGCCTCAATCACGGACACCAGGTCATCGAAATCGACCACATCCCCATCCGTCTCCGTCTGTTCGCACGGCCAGATGTCGGCTCTCATCCGATCGCTCGGGTCGGTCAATTCTTCCCCGAGAACCTGAATGACGAAAACAATATCCTCGAAGTCCACGACCCAGTTGCCGTACTCCGGGTACACGTCCGCATAAACATTGGAGAACCATCGGCTAATGATGGTGTAGTCGGCGGTAGAATCCAAGATCGGGCACTCGGCGGACCAGAGCTGCGTGTGCTCAGTCTCTTCGCACAGGATGAAACCGGGGGGAACATCGCTTGGAACCGGAAACTTGCGGATGAACCATTCGCTCCGTCTACCGTTGCACTCGGCCAACGCATAAAAATCTTGGACCATTGTCGTATCACAAACCGCCGCGTACCAACTTCCACCGCAGTCGCCATTGTCGCGGCACTTCACGAAACCGACGGGTACACGGGCAGGCTGAGAAACCGCAAGAGGAACCGGAACACTCCGCGTGCGTTGCACTTGGATCGCGTCCAGAGCGGGCCATGTATCCGCAGGAGGAATCGGCACGCTCCGCGTCCGCTGCACCTTCGCCTCGTCCGACAGCTTGCCCGCGTTGCGCGTCATCCACGAGCCTGCGCCGACAAACAATCCGAATATGCAGGTGGACACGAGCACGAGTATCGCGGCGAACCAGGCGGTTTGCTTAAGCGCTTTCAGGTTTGGGCTGCGATTCGACATTTTCGGCTTCCTTCTTTGCGACCAAAGAGCCAACGATACTTTGGACGTACAGCAGGGTTTTTAAGTCCGCGAAGAGGAGCTTATCGACAACCTCGACGACCAGCCCCCTGTCGGCATCATCCCACTTACGTCTTCGCGCACGAACGGACATCCGCCTCTCTCCTTTCTCCGGCCTCCTGAGAGCGAATGTATTCTTCTACCGCTAGCCGCTGGCACTCGTGGACGTAGCGCGCGTATTCCAGATAGTCTTCAGCCTCTTGCGAGGCTAGGCCGAACTTGAGCAGATAATCTTCAGCTATCTCTTCGACCGTCATCCCCACCGCCGGAAGCGATGTTCTGAATTCATTAACCGCTTCTACCCTAGCCAGCCGCTCGCGTTCCTGGACATGGCGGGCGAGATCTTTCCAAGGCATGAAAGCACCGTCTCTGGTTTCCCGGTAGACGCTGCGCAATTCCAAGGCCAGTTCTTCAATCGTCATCGTCGTCTCCCGGCCCTTCGGTTTCGTCGCCCCAAGGCTCTAGTCCATCCTTATCAACCAATTCTTCGAGATCGCCATATTCGTCATCGTCCTCGATCAAATCGTCGTCATCGTCCGGGTCTAGTTCACGGGAAGTTTTGGGCATTACGGCAACCTCAAGCAGTAGGCAGCAATCAAGCACGCCAAAAACAAAGCAATCACCGCACCACAAAATAGCTCATTCCTGCTGTACTTAAATCCATTAATTTTAATAACTCACCTCAATTCGCAAAATACGCCGCGTCCGTCTTTCAATTCCCCGAATGCCTGACGATTAGGGTTGTACGGTTCTCCATATCCATCTCCGAACGTCTCCACGAATGGGCCATCGACAAAACCCGGCTCATTCATCAAAACGTCAAACTCTTTCTTGGGTACCGCAACGGGGACGATGCCACGCTTAAAAAAGTAGTGTTCGCATGAATACCGTGGTTTCGTTTCATCCATCATCCACCTCGCTTCCCAACCCGCCGCGCCATCCGTGGCGCTCGCCTTCCGTGGCGACGGCGGGAGAGGGGAAAAGAATAATCGAAAGGCTCCGTGCCGGGCTTGAGTACCGACTGCCACTAGGATGGCACTGTCCGATCCCAATGCCTTCCAGGTATACGGCATCTCTGGTTCGGACACCAGGAAACACGTCCAATCCGTGCTGACGGAGCCCTATCGCATCGAATGATCGGATAGTACAGACACCCGATTCTTGGGCGCTCGGATCGAACGAGCCGCTACCCCTGTCCCTCACGATGCAATAACTTGGCATTCAACGCTCCTTGGTCCCAGCCACGGGCCGGGACTCGCCTCTACGTATTGGATACGCCAGGAATCGCGTTCATCAGCGCCTCGTGCGACTTTGAACGATTCCGCAAAATGCGGGCGAATATTCGATCCGTAAGATTTTCCTGATTGATTGCCTTGATGATTTCCGCGCTGGTAAGCTTCAATTGCTCCTCCTGCACGTCCTCAAGCTTCTCGCCCAGATCGACCGAAAACCCGCTCCCATACTGTTCTGTTTTCAATAATGCCATAAAGCTCCTTTAAGCCCCGGCCGCGTGGCCGAGACACGACTTGGTGAATCTTGCCGGGGCCGACGAGGCCGAGACTTAAAAAAGCTTTTGCAATAGCAAGATTCACCAACTACAGCCTACAACACGGCGGGAAGGAATGCAAGAAAAATATTCGTACTATTTTCGGACAGGAGGGAACTACTAACCTTACATGCGTTTTAGTAGTTGTTAGTAGATAAAGTTGCGACCCCCAGGCCAGGCTCAACCCAGGGGCCGCTTCATCAAGGAGAGAGAACTATGCGCTCACGATTCGCTGATTGCCAGGTGGAACGTCTGGCCATCCGCCGAGCTTCTTGAGAATTCGGAACGTAGCCGCTATCTGAAGATACCTGATCCAGGTACGTTTCACCGCGACGAATCCGCCGTGCCCAACTCGGTTCATCGGCAAGCTGACAAGTCCCAAATCAATCATCCTGCACCCAGCACGCGACGGCGTGCGGACCAAAGCTGCTATGCGGCGTCTCGAACGCAATGATCGTCCCCGCGTCGGCCGGGGTGAGCGTCATTTCGATGAGTACGGGACTCAACGCGATGATCTCTTGGATCCCCAGTCCGATGAACGGATCGACGCCACCGATCATCGGTAGCGAAGCCTGCGTTCCTTTCGTCAGGCCCGTTAGCGGAGTCCCGTCCGCGTCGCCTGAGCCCAATTGCCACATGGTCTTTGTGGCCGAGTTCGACATCGGCTCGGAACCGATGAACGTCGGCGTACCCGGAGCCACCGAATCAATAGCCTCGAAACTCCCATGACCTACACCACTTTTCGGCATTCAACACCTTTCTTTCTTGGTTGCAACCAGGCCCGCAACACGCGAGCCACAAAAGAGCAGAAGGGACTCGAACCCCTGACCTCCTGACCGTTTCGTACGCTTCACGGTCAGGCGCTCTGCCGCTGAGCTACCGCCCTACTCCCACTCGCCGCGTCAATCCAGCTTTCCCGTTTCCAGCCAGCGATTCAGGACCGCAACCAATGACCTCACCTCGGCACTATCCAATCGGATCGGATGTCCGAAAGTGAGTCCGTCGTCGTTTCGGTCCCGTACGATTTTATACGTAGCCGAACCGTTCGCGGGAATAGGGACCGTAACGACATTTTCTTTTCCATCCCTCTCGATCTTCATTGTCCAATCATATCCCCTCTCCCGGCAAAACGGCAATCGGTTTCGAGCATTTCATCGGTACGTACGCGCTGCCTGGCGTTGCCGGGGCTTCGCAGGGTGGCGCCGGCTCGCCTCTCACCCAATGATAGACACCAGCCATACTCCAGATGATCGGCAAGCCGATATGCCTCGCCTCGGCAAGCTCGGCTTGCCCGCCTAGAGACCGATCCGCGTTCTCACCGACGTACACGGCATCGCAGCGGCGCATGAATTCTAGATCGCCCTGAAGGAACGTCTCGTCGGGTACGACGCCGCCCAGGTACGCCGTGTTTTTGTGCGGGCAAAAGCAGAATGCTCCTAGCCGCCATATTTCAGCCGCTTGTCTTTCCGCCTCTTGGATGTTGCGATGGACGCCGTATTCCGTGTCAGATCGGTAGGGGCCGATCAAATAGATTACTCGCATTCGATGCCTTGCATATTCAGGGGGTACACTCCGGTGCCGTCCGAGATCGTAGCCTTTTCGATAACGGGTGGCTGATACGCGAAGCCTTCCGCGAACTTGCGCATTTCTTCGTCCATCACTTCGCGCCAATCTTCAACCATCGTCCGCCGTCCGATCTCGACGCCATCCAGGAATACTCGGCGGATGTTTGAATGCCAAACGGCCGGAACGGCAACCTGCCCGTCTTGGACGTACTCCGCCCATAGCTCTTGGGGTGTTTTCATTCATCCCTCTCGATCGCGGTAGAACTTTTCGACTTGATCTTCTGTGAAAATTAATGACGGTGGGCAGTACCCCGTCGCTTTGAATTTTCTTTTGATCCTAGCGACCCGCTTGCGGTCCGGCATGGCTTCCACGATCGCCGCACCAAGGGGGGAGATTGTGAAGCTCTCGGTAGGGGCGTTGTCCGTAAAATGGCATTCCCTGTCCGGCATCATTTATCCCTCTCGATCGTCACGGAGACGCCGCCTATTCGCTTTCGGACGCATCCGCGACGGTGATCTTTTCGTCGGTGGGCGTCAGAGTGATGACGACGCCATTAGCCCGGAACTGGTATCGCCCATTCGCATCGGGCTTGATGTCGTTCGTTTTGATTGCCTCAAGAGTCAGAATCCTTAGCTTGCCCTTCGCGTTCACTTCCTTGTTGGTATATGGAAGCCGATCGGCAATGGTCTTTCTCCAGTAGCGTGCGGCCCTAGCAAGCTCTTTAGCGCCTTCCGGCTCAATGTCAGGGATGAGCGGAAGCTGCTCTTCGACCTGCGCGTCTTCAGTCTCTTCGTTTCGTCTACCCATGTTCAATCCTTTCGTTAAATGTCCTGTTCAATCGTAACACTCACTCCGCCCTGGTCGGCGGCAACCAATGCCACGGCCAGCGCGGACCAACAATGCCCCGAACAACCGTACAGCGGTCCGGGTCTCTTTTTCGTGCCTAATGCCGCGCTTCTAGAGCCACCGAAGCGGTCGATGATCGCCTGTCGGATGTTGGGGTCCTTGGCTTTGGGGTGATTGCAGAGCGCCATACGTACCTGACGGCGCCTCACAAATACCGCCGTATGCCCCGCCATGATCGCCGCGCGACGAAACTCCCCGGTCCATCGGCAGGTGTCGAACGTCTCTTGCGCTACCGCCATGCCGTAGCCCTGGATTTCCTCTATGGCGACGATCACTTTTCTGACGTTCGGGATGCCGAGAATGATGGAAACAACATCTTCATTCTCCTTCATCTCAAATCCCCACGTCCCCTCTAAGTCGCATAGGGCAAGCCCAGATTCATTTGGTCCAGGGTCAATGCCGAGAATCATCAAGCGCCCTCCCTCATCCCACGGCCGGGCTGCCGTTCGCATAGCCGACGCACGTCGTGCGTTCTTGGCTTCGGGCACGCGCCGTGATGGTCGGCGCTCAACCAGTCGAGCGTCCGATGCGAATCGCCCGCCACATCTAGCCCTGTAAGGCCGTATCTGGTTGATTCGGGTTGAACCGGAATCTCGAATTGAGCGAGGATCATCGCGGCGGCTCCGCCTTGCGCCATTCGTGTTCCAGCGACACTCCAGGTTGCGGCTTGTCCTCGATCCAGATTTGTCCGCAGCGGATGCAGAAACGTGTGGGAATAAGCGACCTGCCCAACGTGGTGTCACCATTGTACGTCAGGAAATCCTGCTCCTGACAACACTCCCGCTCAATGGTTTCTTTAATCAGCATTCTTCACCCTCCTTACGCGGGGTAGCTTGCACCCCTTAGCCCTGTTGCACGGCTCGCACGACAGTACGAGGTTGTCGTTTCCGTTCGACCCGCCCTTCCCGAGTGGAATGCGGTGGTCGATCGTGGAATCAGACCATGCCAACTCCCTGCCGCACCAATGACACCGATTGTCCCGGAGTAACAGCCTCCTGCGTGCTCTCGCGTAGCTGGTTTTTCTGGACCCACCGCCGGGACGCGATCCAAGGTATTGCAATTCCTTGGCGACAGCCTCTTGGCGTATGTCTTTTGCCGCGCGGATTGCAAACGAGACATCGACATCGCGGAATCCACGCCTCGTGCCGTTGATGTAGCACGTCGAACCCCTTTTCCCATTAGGATAGTAGTGGACAATGTAAGCCCCGCCTCGTATTGCCCAATGCTCGTCGGGCTTGTGCTCCACGGGAACCAATCCGGCCTCTTGGACTTCGCGTTTGAAGTCGTTAAACGCCAGCATTCTTCACCTCGTGGTTGTGGCTGTTGGCGTCGATAAAGCCATTGTACGCTTCTTGCAGTTCACGATTGGCCTCCTTGATTCTCAAGTTGATTGCTGTCGTACTCCTGCCCTCATCGACATTCAGCCCCCAAATGGATCCGTCAATTTTCCCAACGCTACGGCTCAACGTCGTCAAGCATCTCAGGCAACTTATCATCACGCTCCCCTAAAGCTCGGCCCGTTCCATACACGACCGTACGGCTTTCGCTATGGTACGGCCCATTGCCATCGGAACGCCGTTGCCGATCATCCGACGTCTTGCCGCTTCGGTGAACGGGCTGTGCTTCAGAAAATCGGTCGGCATACCCTGAAGCCTTGCCATCTCCGCCGAACCGACGATTTTGCCGGAATGCGGCAAAACTCCACCGTCATACTTCCTGGTTCGTTCACGTTCTTTGTCGGTAACGAGCCTTCGATCGCATGTTACCGCCCTTCCGGCAGATGGTTTCGAGTCGGAGAAGACAGGATCGAACAGTTCGGCAGCGGCCGACGATCCTCCGAACGTGAACTTCCTAATGCGAATCGTTTCTCCTCCGCATCGGCAATCTTGAACATCTCTCGCCTTCACGGCGTATCCGTCAACGTTCGGCATGGGCGCGCTCCGTACATTCTCCATGAGAAACCAAGCCGGAAGCGCACATTGGATGCACCGCTCAAACTCGGGAATCAGATTCCCGAATGTCGGCTCATGTCCCATGCTGCGATTCAGCGGCGCTAGAGCCGAGAAGCATTGGCACGGCGGTCCGCCGATAACGCCGACGAATTTACCGGGAGGCGGACGGAATGATCGAACGTCTCCACCCCACAACAGGTCCGGCCCTCGGACGACGCAAAACCCCTCGTCCTGAAATGCCCTATCCAGCATCCCTGCACCGGGGAATAAGCTGAGGACCAACTCTTCCAATCACGTCCCCCTAAACGACGGCCCGTCCATGTGGATGAAGCCGCCGCCGTCCTTGATGCGGCTGCATATCCCCGGTCCGAGCCGATCCCGAAACGGTTCCAATCGCAGATTCGTCAGGATCAACGTATCGTGGTTTGACGTGTGCCGCTTGTCGAGAATGTTCTCAAGCTCTTGCGGCGCGAACGTCGAATCCGACTTGTACTTCCCGAATTCGTCGAGGACCAACAGGCACGGAATGCACAAGTCGGCCCGCGCCTTTTCAAGCACGGATCCGTGCTCGTTCGTGATCGCCGCGTGCAGCCCCACGAACAGGTCCGCCACTCGGATGTACATGGCGCTCTTGCCGCGGTTGCAAGCGATTCGGCAAAGCCATGCGCCGACTTGCGTTTTACCTTTGTCGTTGTCCGCGTGGATGCCGTAGATGAAACCAGTTCCCAGGGCGAAGATCAGGGTATCGAGCACTTCCTTGCGGTCCTTTTCAACCTTCGTACGCGCTTCGACGAACTTGCGGTGAAGCAGCGGGATTTGGCACGCACGCCACAACTCCTCGCACTTCATTTTTCGCAGGTTCTCGTCATGCTCCCGCAGTTTTTGAATCTGTTCGCCATCCATGACGTGACCCCAGACCGATTCCAAATGCGACCTAATAGAAGTCCCGATTCCGGTTGGCGCTTTCCGTTCCTTGGCTCGCGTACTTAGCTCGACGATCCTCGGCGGAATCGGAGAACCAATGCCAACGTTGCAAGAGTCCGTAGGCCGTTGCGACTTTTCCTTCCCGCCACCGTCGATAGGCATCCCACCGCCTTGCGAGTTCATTCGGGGTTGCTCCCACTCCTAGAAAATCGCGGACCAGCCCGCCGACCATCTTGCTGGCCTTCACGCTCACCTGCGGACGGCCACCCATGAACACCGCGATAACCGCGTCCCACATGGCGTCTCGCCGCGCCTTGTCGATGGCCACGGCGTAACTATTGCGCCGCGTCCGCTCCTTCGGCAGCTTGATGTCCTTGAAGAGGCCGTCGGTCATCGGAGTTCATCACTTCGCGGTATAGTATTCCAGGAGTTTCGACCCGATCTCGCAAAGCTTCTCCACGTCCGCAATCTTGTTGATGTCCCTGGGGAACTCCACGCCCGCCGCCTTCAGGGCATCGGCCCGCTTGTCCAGCTTGATGCTTTGATAGATGACGTTGCAGCCCGCTTGCCCGTCGTCCGCCGTGAACCATGTTCCGGGGTCGGTGAGGTTGAACGGCGGAAGCTCGGCTTTTGAAGTCTCCGGGGGCGATTGGACCGGCTCGGCTTGCACGACGGCCCCTGCGACCGGACCGATGACCGTCTCGGGAACCTTCGGGCGGCTCGCCGCCAGCTTGTCCTTGAGCTTCGTTGGGGTCTGGACCGTCTCGGCCGTACCGGAAACATCCCCGAACATCTCATCGACCGTCCCTTCCCCAGTCTTGATCGCGGTGTACATGCCGACCAGCATCTTGCGGTCCTCTTTGGTAAACGAGGAGATACCCTTGCCGATCCGGGCCTCAAGCATTTCCTGCGTGACCTGGTATTGCGTGAACTGTGCGACGATCTTCTTTTGTGTCGCGTCGTCCAGGAATTCGTCTAAAGCGCGGTCAACGGCTTCCTCGAGCTCGAAACGCAAACCGGGCGGAATCGTGCGGAGCACCACGTCACGTAACGCCTTGGACATTTCCGCCTTCAGGACAACATTATTGAAGCGGTCCTCATCCCATACCGCCGCGACCTTTTTGGCCGTGGTGTACCTTCGTGATACGGGGCGCGTCAGTCTCGTGAGAAGTCCGGCTTGCATATCGACAAAGACCGCCTGAACCTCGGCGTTGTAATCGTCAATACGCTTTGCGGCCACGTCCACGCTGTTGAAGCCCATTGCGGAGCGAATCGACTCGGCGGCCCGGATGCTCAATCCGGTCGCGTATTTCTGCTTCCCCGTGGCTGGGTCTTTGCCGACCGGCTTGGCGTACAGCGCACGCTCCGCAAAGCTCCGGTAGGTCGTCAATTGCATCTGCAAATCCTTGAGTATCTTCGCGTGGTCCCGCGGCCTCGACAGGGCGACCCCCATGATGGTGTCGGTCTGCATTTTAACGACCGCAAGATCGTTGGGAATCCGGTTCAGCGCGTCGATCGTGCCGTCGTCCACGGGGCGCGTGTCTACTCTTTCAACTTCTTTCATCGGTTTCCTTTGGGTCTGAGGTCATACGTTCTGAACGTCGGGAAGGGATCGCCCATCACGACAATGCTTTCCAAGTCCGGGTACCGCTCAAGGGCTTTCTTCATGGGCAGCGTTCGCCGCCCCGGCGTAATTTTGTTGTACACGCGGAGTAGGCCCGGAATCTCTGCGACGGGGTTCTCCCCCATGTAGTCCGCGACCCGCTTCTTGGCGTCCTTGACGATTTCCGCAGCCTCATCCTCCATTTCCTTGGCCTCCAACAACGCCAAGGCCGCGTCCACGATTGCCGGATCATCAAGAACGGCACATTCGCCGCCTTCAAAGGTCTCGGTCACGGGATCCGGCGGAATGATGTAGGGATTCACCCCGGTCTTGAGCGCGTCGTCGAATTCCCTTTCGAGCCGCATCAAATCGTCAATCTGTTCCTGGTCGCGCTCCAACCATCGCAGGAGCGGGTTTCCGCTGTTCTGGTCGCCGATGACGTACAACAGTCCCGGTGCGCCGGTGACGGCCATATTGTGCAGCCCTTGCGCGACCCAGGACGACGGGAATCCGTGAAGCCGAATGCGCGAGAACTTACCGGGATGCGGCGACTTGACCTCGACCACCGAACGCGGAAACTCCAAGCCTGCTGGGTATGCCCATCCGTCAGGCAGGCTGTGCGCCCACGGATATTCGTGGCTGTAAATAAAATCGTCTTGGGGATGTGCCGTGACGAGAAAGCTGGTATCTTCAGCGGCCAATTGGAGCCAATGCGGCTCATCCCAAGTCCCCCAGCGGGCCAAACGATTCTTAGGGCTGAATTCCGGCCACGCCGCGCGTTCCATGCGGCACTCGAAATAGTCGTGAGCGCTCTGGTATTCGTTCAGGTCGCAGATCGTGGCCGCGTTACTCCCGCCGATCGTCGCCCGGTATTCGTCCAGCCAGGCTTGGGATTTGGGGTTGCTCATTCGTTTTCCTTCGCAATGCGGACCGCGCCCGCCAAATCTACCGCGAAGTACTCGCGGATGCCGCGGTCGAAATCTTCGGTTAGCTCGCTGGGTATCACTTTAGCCTTGTCGTCGAAGTACACTTTGTACCAGCGCTCCCAGGTCCGCTCATCGAACCCAAACTTGCGGATTTCGCTGGCGACGATCCAGGACCATTTACTGACGCGGATGCCGGTCATGCTCACTCCAACTTCCTCAAAAACTCCTCATTCGCCGCGGCCCGGCAGTCCAGGCCGTAGTTGATGATCCATTGGGCCTGGAGCCGGTAAATCTCTCGTATTTTTTCGTGCAGCGCATGCCAATCCCGCGTGACCTCGGGATCAAACAGAGCAGCCATCGGTAAAGCCGTCAGAAACAACTCCTTGGCGATTTCCTCTTGGGTGAATTCCGATTCGCGTTTCATGTTCCATTCCTTCCGCAGTTCGCCGACGTATTCCTTCGGGTCCACGCCCGCCCAAACTTCCTTGCCGAGTCCTTCGAGGTCCAAGATGGAGCCCATTCAATCCTTATGGCAGAAGTTCCACACGTCACACTGCACGTCGGCAATGGCCTCTAGTTGGGCTCGCGTCAGGTCCTTCGGCGCCGATCGCGGATGTTCCGTTTTGCTTTCCGGTATATCCAACCCGCGAATCTTTTCAGTGATCACGGGGCTGCAAGCTTCGTAGTTCCCGCTTTTGATCAACGTCGGGCAACCGCAACCGTCGGAGCCGCATAGGCTGAATAGGCGTTCCCCATCGACGAAATATCCGTCTTCCATCCACTGACGCTCACGGCCCATCCTATCGCGCGACAGATAATCGACAATTTGCGGCTCGTAGTCCTTAACGGTTCTCATCTTTCACCACTTCCGCCTTCAGCCGGGTAATGACGGCGTCGGCAACATCGAAGGCGCAACCCACGAGGGCAAGGTCGGATTCAAATGCGTGCTCTGCCGCGCCGATCAAAGCTTGCCCGATCAGCCATTCGCGGTAGGTCATGCCGAGACGTCTATAGTCGCCATCGAGCGATAAACTGGGGAACGCTAATCCTCCATCTTCAATCGTCATTTCAAATCCTCCGCGGACTGTTGGCATCCATCATCGTTCAAGCTCCGCACCTGCTTGGCCGCATACTCCCTGGCGATGCGGATCGCCTCGTCGGCTATCGAATACCACGGACCCCGATGGCGCGGAGGAACATCTTGCCATGACGCACTAGGGAAATCGCCTTGGAATGTCCGAAAGAAACGTTCCGCAATCGCTTCCCGGTCAAGCGTCATCGGCGTTTCCTTTCTCCGCGAGGGCGAGGGCATCCAGACCTACATCCATAACGTAGGTGCCTGGTTTTAGCGGCAAATCCCTCCACTTTCTAAGGCTCCCATCTACTGGATCGTAGTGGTTTGCCAGCACGCGCTTCAGCGCCTCGTACATCGCGTCCGCCGCGGCGTGGAGCGGGCAATGGACGACTACCGGTTCGCACGCCGAGTAGGCGGTCAGTTTTGCGTAAGCGACTCTGCACTCGCACTTCGGCGTCATTTCGACCGCCATCCACGATTGTCCGCGAGCACGAGCAGAATGATCGACGCCGCGACCAGTGCGCACCAAATCTGGTTCTCTGTCACTCCTTCGCTCCATCAAGTTCCGCCACGGCGCGAGGGTCGAGGTCGGATTCGTCGGGGAAGTTGCCGAACTGAAGCCATGATCCCAAGGCTGCGTGCAATCGCTTTGCTTCTTCCCGGTTGAATTCGTACGCCCCAATGAGTAGCTGACGGACTCCGCCTCGCATTACAACCATCCCAGGACGAATCTCGAAATAATGCTTCATCGTACACCTTTCAAAACCGGTCGAGCGTCATGCCCAAACTCTACTATATTCCAAGCCATTGTCAAGCCCATAAAAAGATTTCTTGACTCTTTTTTTTGATATGGTATAGTTAGGGCATGAGTACGAAGATCAGGAAGCATCCGCAGGGCCGAAAGCCCTTGCCGGATGACGAGCGCCGATCCGAACGGGTGGCGATTTTCCTCAGCGCGGCCGAGATGCGTCGAATCCTGCGGGCGGCTTGTGGCAAGCCGCTTTCGACGTGGGTGCGGGGAGTTGTGTTGAAGGCGTCGCCATAATCAGGAAAGAAGCAAATGAAGCCAAGACCGTATATCATCATCCCGGAGGCGCAACCAGGGACGCGGCCATTAGCATCGGGAATGGACTGGGACGCATATGGCTGTCCGTTTGAATCTGGCGATTACGAAACGTCGATGTTTCATATGGAGCGGCTGTTCGCGAATGGGTTTCACGCCAAGCTCTATAAGGTGGTGAAAGAGTACCCGTACGTCCTCGAGATCAAGGCCATCGCCACGACGCGGATTAGGCCGTCCAAAGCCATAGCGAGCCGCCACGGTGCGGGGAGCTGCGTCAATACCTAGCGGCGTGGAGAGTGAGCCAATGAGCGAAGAGAAGGACGGTTGGGTTCTCGCGTCACGAATCGAATGGGAGAATAATCGTGAGTGGAATTACAATCATCCGGAAGAATTCGTCGCACGCCTGCAAGTCGGATGTTTGCAGCGCATTGCCGCTTCGCTTGAACGGCTCGTCGAGTTGGCGGAGCCGGTCTTGAAGGCGCAAGACCCTGAATTGGTGAAGAACGATCAGCGGAACAAACGTTGGGAACCGTGTAATGATGCGGAGAGCGCATGGTTGGTAATGGTGGACGAGAATCTACAACGGTTGCTTGTGGGACGCGACAAGCCCTCTAAGGCGATACGCGGGAAGCTGGAAAGTTTTCTTTTTGGGTTTGGTCCAAGATCCCCGTACCAATGGAAAGATGATGCTCCGGTAAGCGATTTGGTGCTGGGCGACTGGTGTTCTGGCAAGCGGAAGGCGCTGGACGACGCCGCACTGCCGGCCGAAATGGGCAAACCGGGCACCAAGCTGCACGCGGCGTACGCGGCATGGCTGAACACGTCCGAGTCCGCAGAATCTAGCCACGGGGCTGGGAGCGATAAATAGGAGGCACGTGGACATGAAAACACTTGAAGATCAGATTCGCGAGCGATGCGTCCACTTCACGGGCCTCTTGGATAAAAAGTGCATGGCCGGCGTCATCTACGATTCAGTCCGCGACGAGAAGAAGAGAGGCCTTGCCGCAGTCCCATGTTTCCGAGATGGGGAGCCGGTTCCGTGCGAGAAAAGGCATTTCCCCACTGAAGAGGAGGTTGCCGCAGCGACGCTCCGAGGGGCTAGGAATGTGGAATATGGGTGTCGTGGATGATTAGCCGGGAAGAACAGGATAAGCGGCAAGAGTTAATAACTACCGCACAACGTATCGTTGAGCTTTACTACGAGATGGGCGGGATTCATATGGGGTTTCGCGACGCCCTGCGGATGGCGCAAGAATTTCTGGCCAAGCAGGGCAAAGATGCGGGCACGCTCGACCTGACTAATTGGCTTGGCGCCGAGTCGGTTCTGATTCCGACCGAGCGATTGACCCGCTAAACCGCGTTTTTGACCCCGAAAACCGCCGTCGACCACGATTGGCGCTTCGAGGATCGGATACCATGAACGAACTTGAGACATTGTTAGGACGAATGCTTGAGGAAGTCGAGAAGGCCGAAAAACACCTCAAGGACATACGGGTCTGCCTTGCGCGCCTTGAGCAGGGTAGGTTGATGCTGGACGGTCAACCTCTAAACGCGCAAGCGCATCAAATTGGTGGTACGGATCTCCGCTCAAAAAAGATTTCGCTTGACAAGCCTTGGCGCGGATGATTTGATAGGGACGTCAAGATCGCCTAAACGGACTATAACCCCGACCTTGCGCCGATCTGCGGTCTTGACAACCAAGGCCGAGGTCGGGCTTGCGCTTGGTGCCGTGTGACTAAACACATACTCGGACTCGTCCGGGGGAAAATGCGGGATAGAGCACGGCGCTTTTACGCTCAATCTACGGATGATGTCTCGCGGCATGGTCTGGCAACTCCGCTGTGTCGAGAAGTTCCGTAGCGTCCGGGGTTAACCAGCGGCAAAGGACGTTAAGCGACCGCAAAGCCTAAGCGACGGCGACGGGGGTGGGACTCCGATGTTAGTCGCGCGGCGACTCTCTACTTGGGTTATACAGTTATTCTTTTAACTGTATTCCCCCAATGGAGTTGCCTCGCTCGGGCTCTGAAAATGGGACTCCAATGGTTGAGCGCAGCGCTAAATCAATACGTAAAGCACAGCGCAACTTGGATTGGGCGCTTGAGTCTAAAGCGCTATTCTTGGAGCGCTCTAACAGTCTTGTAGAGTTGGGGTTTAAGACTTACCAGGAGTACTTAATATCGCCATTCTGGAAGAATATCCGCACGCGAGTTCTGAAAGAAGCCAAGGACGCTTGCAGGTTATGCCGTCGCAAGGCATGGCAGATACATCACGTGAAGTATGACCTAGCGACAATGAAAGGTGAAAATATCGTTACACTCGTTGCCCTCTGTGGCGAGTGCCACAAATTGATCGAGTTTGGCAAGCGCGGAAGGAAGGCGAGCTTACCTGAAGCGAATCACCGGCTGCGTAGGTTTTTGCGCCGGGAGCGATGGGATCGGAAGCAGTTGGGCTACGATCCTTGGAAGTGAGCCATGCTGGAAACCGGCGGCCTATGCTTAAAATCCTTACTGTAATAGATATAGATATGGTATTATTATAAATTCACGCGAAATTCCGAAAAAACGTCCGGCCCGCCCCGGACTAGCGACGGGCCGGAACGAGGAGAAGGTTAATTGGGTCCACCTTTCTTCGCTTGCGATTCGCGGAAGTCCTCTAGTTCGTCCTCTAGGTACATGTCGAGGTAGTTCAGGCAACAGCGCACGATGGCAAGCAATAAGATTTTATTCTCGATGCTTGTCGGAGCCGAATCTATCGCTGCGTCGATTGCGGTGATCGCTGCGTCGAAATGCGGGTTGACCGGCTGTTTTTTCGTTTTTCGTTTCATGCGGCGCCTACTTTCTCCGCGTCGATTGCGACGGTTTGCTTCGTTGTAATCTGGTAATAAGACACGAGGTCTCGCATCATCCGATTTCCGGCGATTTCTCCGATCGGAATCACTTGGCGGCTTTGCATCCGTTCGTTCACGGCCATTAGGGCGCAAACCACACAGCCTTCGCCCAGGTGGTTTACGTCCGTGGCCTGGCGGTGTCCAAATTCACATCGTTCATTTTGTCTTATCATTTTCTTCTCCCTTTTCGCCCGTCGGCTCTCCATTGGCCGCTCTGTACGCGATGGCTACGCGAAGGGGAGGGGCTTTCGCCCCTTCCCCCGATCCTCGATTCCCTACGCGACGATGTTCAAGAGTTTCCCGGCGTTCGTCTCGATTTCGACTCGCGCATCGGTGTGCGCTACGGTACGGGCATAGGCCGTAACTCCGTTAACGATGTCCCATAGAGACCGAGCCTGTCCGTGCTCGGCAACAGCCGAATTGACGGCCGCAACAGCCACGTTCTTAGTAAACCCGCGCTTTTGTAGCCACGCGGTCACGTTGTTGCGACCCTCTTTTCCGTCCGATTCTGGTAGCGCGTAGTCGGCCGCACGCTGCAATGTCTCAACGACCCTGGTTTCGGATTCTTCGGCGTACTGACGCAGGTACTTGCGACCCTCATAGGCGAATCGTTCCGGCGCTCCGCCCGTGTGTCGGATGCGAAGCTCCCGCACGTCGGTTGCGCCCCAGATAGTGCGGTTGTCGCAAACGGTATCGTACAAAAATGTGCAGAGACCATAGACGGCCGCGCCTACTTCCGAATTCCATGTGAAAAAACCGCGGAACAACGTGCGGCCTTGAAATTGAATCGGCCGAGCCGGATCAACCAAAAAGATGAACACGTCCCGATCGGATGCGTAGAGCGTCGTTGCGCGTTTCGGGTTGTTTGCCTGATAGCTGGCCGACGGAATAACCCAGCGACCATCCTGATTCACTCGTTCCACAGCCTCAACTACTTGATGGTCCCAGATACGGCCGTAGCTCGTGCTAGTGATTGCCCGAAGGCTATGCGTCCCATTGGACTGCGCCAACAAAAGGCCGTCGTCCCGCATAGGCGTATGCTCAAATCCCCATTGCAGATTGATCGACGTAAGTTCAGCCGGAAGCTTTCGCAGGTAAGCGGCCGGAGCGCCAGCGTACTGGGCGATTTGGCCGAAGGCATGATTCGTTGGTGCCAACGTGCGGCGCTCTCCGTGTGTGGGGTCGTAAACCTCAATACCGATTGCGTTATTGTCGCCCGGTACGGCTCGCAACGTGTTCATCCGTGGCGTTGCCGTCCAGGATTCGCCCTTGCGGGTTAGGACTGCGGCCTTGAGTGATTCGAGCGTCAGGTAACGCTCATCGTCCGGCCTACGAAACCATTCCTGCGACGCTGTTTTGATAACTGTACTCATCTTCGCTTTCTCCAACCTGTACAAAGCGCGGGTTACGCATTCCTCGTTTACGCGATGCCCCATTGCATCGCTCTGTCGATACTATACCCCACCGATTAGGCCGTGTCAAGGAAATAATCTAAGAATATTATGAATATCTTTGACACGGGGTCGGTCCTGTGTACAATGAGGGCATGGAAGCCACAAAAACGACGAAAAGGCCAAAACGCTATCGGGACGTGTTTCTCACGGTCTGCTTCGCGCCCGAGGAAATTGCGGTCGTCAGGGAAGGCGCCGATCCGCTCATGGCCGTCGGGACTTGGGCGCGGATCGTGCTGCTGGAGGCCGCGGCAAGGCGTACACAATGCGCGTACAACTGCGAGCAACTAGCAAGCAATCCTTGACAGTTGGGGCGGACCCTAGGACTCAATCCTAGTCGTTCTGGGGCGTTGGACGTGTCGAAAGGCGTTCGGCGCCGCGGCGTAGCTCTGAGGGGCTGGGAACGAAGGATAGGAGGGTTATGGTGATAATTGAGGTTCGATTTTGACTAGCAGGGAGTACGAACATCTGCGGGGCGTAATTGTGGCCCGTTACAATGCGGATATTGCGGCCTTGGAGCGGGTGCGGGAGCTGTTGAATGGTTGCCGCGAATCCGATCGCAATCCGTCCCTTAAGGGAGGAGGCACGCTAGTGAGTCGAATCGTCAATCACTTTGGTTCAATCGCTAATGAATGGCAATCCCCAAAGCAGATCATGGAGGTTATGGTGGCCAAACGCAACGCGGTCACTAATGTCCTTTACGGATCTCATAAGGACAGGTTTGAGAGTCGCACCGCAACAAACGGCCCCAGAAAACGCAGCCGGGAATTCCGATTGCGAATGCCGTGCTGAACCGCGTTTTTGACCCCGAAAACCAATGGCGCCGAACATTTTTCACGTCAATCTAGCTAAGCCTTGGATCCCGTGGTAACATCCCACGCGACATAGTTGGTCCGGCGTGTTCTGAGCACCGTTGACGCCGCCCTAGCATCTAGGGGTTTTAGTAACGGGACGTGCATGGGCAAGGCACTAAAACTGCCCTAGGGAAGCCGAATAAGGGGTTGTGCGAGGCATGACCGAAAACGCCAAAAGGGTGATTCTTCCACGTGTGTGGTCTTATCCAGGGAACGTGCCGGTAATTGATCCGGCGTCCGCGACAATGTCCTGGTCGAAAAACGGGGTAACCCAAAAAAGAATCGCCTACGTCGAAAGACTTGGCTCCCAACGTAGGCGTACGTTTAACGCCAGAATGACCAACGCACTGAGTTTCTCAACTCACCCAAGCGCCAGATACAGACTGACCCAAACGGAGAACGTTGCAATCAGTCTACCTTCATTATTGGGTGAGTCAAGGGATAAATCGTAGTAGGGGTTTGTGTTTACCTGAACGTCGGTACAAACGGCGAAGGTCGAACACGAACCCCGAGGGATAGTCGCGGTCTATACTACTCTATTAAGTAGTAGTGTAATAGATATGGTATTATTATAAATTCCGCGAAAGTCTGAAAAGGCGTCCGGCCCGCCCGCGGGAGCACGGGCCGGATAGAGAAAAAGCCCTACTTGCGAATATAGGCGTTGACGCCGATCGTTACCGGCTGTCCGTTCACTAACGCCGACGTCGCTACGTTCCCTCGCGTGCTCGCCACAACCAAGGTCTTTCCGCTCGCCGATGGTTGCGGGGTCTGCATCGGCAGAGTGATAACAAGGTTCCCGTCGATAATCTCAGCTTTCATTTTCTTCTCCTTTCGCCCGTCGGCTCTCCATTGGCCGACAGTAACATAGTACCACATAATTATAGATTGTCAAGGAATAAATAGGAATCTTTGTGGACTATTTTTATAATCGATGTATACTATGGGCATGGAGACGATTGAGACGCCGAAAGTGTGGGTAGAGCCTGCGTCGGGCAATCCGCCGCATTGGAAGCATCCGCAAGGCCGGCCCTTCCTGCCGGATGGGGAAGCCAAGCGGGCCTGGATCAAGGTGTACATGACGCCGGCGGAGTTGGAGCGGATCATGGATGCTAAAGGGCACGAGACGTTGTCTAGCTGGATGAGGCGGATTGCGCTGGGGGCTTGCAAGGGGCGAAAGGTTTGATAGGGTGGATGCCAAAGCACTATTGCACGCACAACGTAACTGCCGCAATGGGATCATAAAGCCAAGCATCCGGCCAAGGGTAATGACGTGGAGTCGTTCCGTCATCCAAGGATGCAGGTGAACGCATGGACGCCTTTAAGTTCCTTATGCTACGAGTTAGTCAAGCTCTTGTAGGCTTTCAGGCTAACGCCAAATGAGGGGGGTATGGGGGGAGACCAGTCACATGGTACGATCGGTACAGCCATACTCGATAAAGTTGGACGGTTGAGGTACGCAAACTGATTGGGTAGTATTTAATCGTGGATGTCCATCCAAAGCGCACGCGACGAACAAAGCTGAAAATGACGGAGACGGCTTGGTACAAGGGCACTCCCGTAGCTGAGATCATCAACGAGCAAGTGGCCAAAGCACTCACCCCACTTGCGACGGTACGTGGTCCGCAACGTCGGAAGGCATCAAAAGAATCGCTTGTCGAACGGCCAGACCTGCCAAAACGCGGTGAACCAGATTATCGAAGCCTACGTGGTAGGATATGGAGAGCGATCGAAGAATTAGAAGGCTCCACTTCAAGGAATGTATTCAAGGAATTATTAGAGTCTGACCCGAAGCTTTGTGTGCGCATTTTGACTCAAACAGAACCAAAAGAAGTAGCAGTTAACAGTACGAACACAAATAGAAGTGTTAGCGTTCGCATCATCCAAGCGCAAGCGCCGAGCGAATGGCAGGCACCCCAGATCGTAGGTCCGATAGTCGAACAAGACATAACGTAGATTCTAGGACGTTGACTAGTACCGGGGGGGAGGGGGTCGATGGAACTGAAGTTGGGATTTACTAATGGTCTGCCCTACCCTTTCACCTAAAAATTTTTCCCGTGGCCTTTCGGCGAGTGACACGATATGGCACAAGATAGAATGGTTTGTCCTGGTTGTGACGGTCGAGGTTGTTACGGCGAAGAGTCTCGCGGTGCTATTGCCAAAGCGATCGGTGGTCCCGTTCCTCGTCCGTGTCCGCTGTGTTTTGGTAGTGGCGCGATTCCGAGTCCATCTTTCCCGCCGTCATGGTCTTCATGCGGCAACGTGGTTACAGTGGTGATCGATGGAACAAGCGACGATTGAGGAGTCCTCATTAAGCCTTGCGGAGCGGGCTTCCTTGCCTGTTGGCGGTCCTGTCGAGTTCCAGCTCCTTCCCAAGCAGTACCAATTCGTCACGTCGAACGCGCTTGAAGTTCTCTACAGTGGGGCCTTGGGCGCCGGGAAAACGAAGGCTCTTTGCATTCGGGCTTTGATCCGAGCGCAGCATGAGCGGGCGCGGGTAGGTATTACTCGTAAGTACTTGTCCGACTTGAAGGCAACCACGCTTAAAACGTTGCTTGAATGGGATGGGGATTGCCCGCCCGTGTTGGCTGAGGGGACGTATAAGTCGATTCGTGCGGGTGCCGAGTATTACTACCAGCTTCACGGCGGGGGGCAGATCATTCCGTTTGGGTGTGATGATGAGCAAAAGATTGGTTCGCTGAATCTTTCGGATTGCTTGGTGGATGAGGCGATCGAATTGGATGAGCGGTCTTGGAACATGTTGATGGGTCGTTGCCGGGTGACGTTTAAGATGCCGGACGGGTCTAGGAGCATACCCACGATTGCCGCGGCGACGAATCCGGGGCCTCCCAACCATTTTTTATACCAGCGGTTCTTTTTGGACCCCGAAACCGATCCTACACTCAAGCTCGTTTTGCAGACCACATCTTTTGAGAATTGGTTCCTTCCGCCCGCATTCTTCACGCGGTATCGAACGCTCACGGGTACGACTCGGCAACGGTACTTGATGGGGGAGTGGTGCTCGTTTGAGGGGGCCGTGTTCCCGATGTTCTCCACGCAGAAGCATGAGGTGCATCGAACGGGTCCGTTCCTTTATCACATTGCGGGGGTGGATGTGGGGTTCACGCATCCCACGGCGGTCAGGGTTCATGGGATTGACCCCCAGCGGCGGTCGCATGTCCGCGAAGAGTTCTACAAGGCTGGGGTGCAGGTGAGTGAGATCGTGGCCGCGTGCTATGCGTTCTCGAATCGGTATCGGCCGGTGACGTTCGTGGTTGATCCGAGCCAGCCGGCGGTGATTAAGGCGTTGAAGCATCGGGGGATGCACGTCAAGATGGCCGAGAATGACGTAGCCGACGGCTTGCGTGTTTTGAGTGATGCCTTGTACACTGAGGCCGATGACGCCAAGCCGGAGCTCACTTTCGAGCCTGGTTTACGCGGAACGCGGGAGTACATGTCCTACCAGTGGCAGGACGGCGTTATCCGCGAACAGCCCATCAAGACTAAGGACGACGCGATTGACGCCGATCGGTATGCGATGATGGAGAAACGGAAAAAGTCGATGCTGCGGATGCTGTTTCGGACGGTGGGGGGACCGGAGCCCAAGGCTGAGGATTCCACGTCGCAAGAATCGGAATCGCTTGATGAGTCCGTTCCCGCTGAGGATTTGGACCGCTATTTTGAGGCCGCTCGTTAGTATGGAATGATTGCACGACTCAAGGAAGCCGCGTCTCGACTATTCAAAGCTAAAAAGCCCGGCGGGAGCTTCATTCCTAAAATCTCCAGTTTCCGGTCCGGGCAACGGGCCTACCCACCGCAATGGGAGCGGCGGCGCTCGGCGGAATGGCTCACGTCGTGGGTGTATATCTGCGCCGATCGTAACGCGACCGAGATTTCCCAGCAAAAGTTGCGGCTCTACAAACGCACCCAAAAATCGGCGGGCAAGACTTCCGGGAGAACGCTTTCGGCGCGGGCTGATCCCAACCGCGAAGAGGTCGAAGATCACACCTTCCTCGACTTGATCGGCTACGTGAATCCGTTGCTCGACTTTCACGGCCTCATGTGGCTGACCGCCATGTACCTTCAGGTGGACGGCAACTGCTATTGGCACGTCGTTTACAACGCGCTGGACGTGCCGATGGAGATTTGGCCGCTGCCGGCACAATACGTCGCCACGATCTACGGCAACGAACGGTTGATCGAAAAGTACGAAATGACCTATCCCGGCGCTCAGCCGATCACCTTTGAACGCCGGGAAATCATGCACTTTCGCAAGCCGTCTCCGCTGGACCTGGTTAGCGGGTTCCCCAATCTTCGTGGCGTGCTTTGGGCGGCGGAGACGAATCTACGCATGGCGGAGTGGGAGAGTGCGATCTTCCAGAACTACGGCGTGCCGGACCTGTTGATTATCCCCAAGGGAGACTACGAGGAAGGCCAGGTCAAGCAGCTTGAGGATTCGTGGAAGCGGCAGTTCGGCGGGTGGCGCAATCGGGGCCGAACGCACATAAGCCCCGTCGAGGTCGAGGTTCAGAAAATCGCGGATAATGCGCGGGACTTGCAATTCAAAGAGGGCCGCAAGGCGATCATCGAACAACTGGCGGCGGGCTTCAAGGTTCCCATGAACGTGCTGATTGACACCGGCGTCACCTACAACAACATGCGGCACGGTACGGCCCTTTGGATGCGCGGCACAATTAATCCCTATTTGCAGCTTGTCGCATCGGGCATCAATGGAAACCTCATGCCGGTCTATGACGGTGAGGAAATGGGGGAGCGGCCCTCGCAACGCACGGCCTACTTCGTGGAGTTCGACGATCCGGCGCCCGAGGATGTTGACGCGGACTCCGAGCGGTGGAGTAAGCTCTATTCGACGGGCATCGCCTCGCTCAATCAGGCCCGTAACGCGGTCAAGTTGGAACCGGAGGAATCCGATTGGGCCGATGAGCCCATGATCCCCACGGCCCTGCGTAAGGCGTCCGAGCCGCCGCCGGGGTTGTCGTTTGGAACGAATGCTTCACCGTTAACGGGCGGAGGAGGAGGGGGGATTGCTATTGGAAACACGGGAGCGGCCGCTTCCGGCGAATCGCAAGCCGTCCCCCCTCGCCCCGCTTTCGGATTGAATGAACTGACGGCGGGCATCGAACGTATGGTAACGGTCGGGGATCAGGCGAGCGCCAACATGCTCCGCGAAGCTCTAGCGGAAGCTCTTGGCAAACCCAAGCCGCCCCCAGTGGAAGTGGGGCTTGGTGTCGTGGACCCTGCCAAGAACGCGCCCAAAGAGGAGGAAAAGCCTAATGGCAATGGCGGTGAAGGTAACGGACCGAAAGCGGGCGATTCTGCTAAAGACGGTTCCCCCGCTCCTATGGGAAAAACTGTCCGTCGAATCTCCGCGAAGATGGACGCCGAAACGGCGGCCGCCGTTACCGAAGCCCCCGAACTCGCCGACGTGACGGAATCGTTGCTGGCTCGGCTCCGGGAGTACCTGATTCGTCGAGTCGAAGCGATGGTCCCCGCGAAGTCGGTTCGCAAGCAAGAGGAAGCGCCCCCACCCGAAGAAATCTTCGGGACCGCCGAGCAGCAGGCGTGGGCTTTGCGGCTGGCGTCCGAGGCTCTGGACAGCCTCGTGAATTACTACGCGATGGGTTATGCGTCGGCGTCGGCGGAATTGCCCGCGGACTTGCAAGGAGCGTTGCCCGAAGAATACCGCGCGGCGGTCGAGCAATTAGCACGTGACTTCTCATCGACGGTCATCGGCCAGCGGGGCGAACGGCTCGCGGAAGTGATGACCGACTGGATTGCGACGGAAGCGAACGTATCCTCATTGACCGCGGCGATTCGGGAGATTTTCGGGACCAATCGCCAAGATGCGGAGCGGATCGCGCGGACCGAAGCTTTGCGCGTGTACAACACCGGGGCCGTGGCTTCATGGCGCGACGCGGGCATTGAACGCAAGGAATGGCTCACTAGTTCCCGCCCCTGTGAGTTCTGCGAATCCATGAACGGAAGGTCCGTGGGTCTTGACGAGCCGTTCGTGCAAGCCGGACAATCAGTACCGGGAACCTCCGGCGGGGCCTACGTGGCGCGGTATGGGGACGTGCAAGTCCCGCCGCTGCATCCCAATTGCGTGTGCACGGTGCTGGCGGTATTGGAGTCTTGATGATGGAATATTGCGCGTTGAAAATCGAGACTGCATCGGGCGAGTTGATGATCGTCAAAGCAGATCGCGTCGGGAAGCCGCAATGGAACAACTTTGCTTGGCGATGGTTGCGCTGGTTATTGCGTAACGACACGAAAATCATCGACTTAGCCGCCTTGCCGGATAATTCTGGACCGAATCGGTGCCGTATGTATGCGCCCATCTCCATGCCGGGCGGATGGCGCTGCCAGATTTTGGAGCCGTGCTAATGAGTGCAACGACGACTTACTATTCAAACGGAAACCGGAGAACGGTCGTTGTGGACGACGGAAAAGATACGCAAGATTATCAAATAGACCCGACTCCACTGGGCGGAGTCGATCCAGGTCCGCTACGGCCTGAAGATTTGTCGCCGTACAACCCTGGGGTGGAGCTGATCCCATGAAACGTCTCGTCTACACCAAGGTCGATACGCTGGCCGATGACACGCTGAGCATCGACCGCGAGAACTTTACGATTACCAGCCGGATCAGCACCGATAGCGTCGATTCCGACCGCGAAGTCGTGATGACTAAGGGCCTCAACTTTGGACCCATCGAACGGACCCGTTCCGTGTTCTTTTGCCACGATCCCTACCAGGTCATCGGCAAGATGCTTTGGATCAAGAGCGACGTGAACTCCGTGAAGGCACTCACCAAGTTTGCCGCTAAGGAGAGCGAACTGGCCGCCGAGTGTTTCGAGCTTGCGGCGGGTGGCTACATCCGGGGTTGGTCCATCGGCATGGATTGGGTTTCGATCAAGCGCCGCAAGCCCACAGCGCAGGACTACGGCGCCAATCCCCGATGGGCGAAAGCCGAATCCATCATCACCGATGCCGACGTGCTCGAATACTCCCTTTGCCCGATACCCGCGAACCCCGAGGCTTTGACGCTAGCCGAACAGAAAGGCTTGGTCGTGCACACGAAGTCATTCTGGTCGGAAATCGAAAAGCCGAAAGAGCCGTTGCTGAACTTTGTGGCCCGCAAGACCCAGATTGTTCGGCAGCCCCCCTTGACAATCCGAGTCGTTGAATCCATGATTCAAAGAGAAATCGGAAAAGCGTTGGGCCGATAGCCCGACGCGCCGCCCGGAGCAATCAGGCCCCACAAGCCGGAGATTGCAGGTTTCGGCGCAGTCTTTCCAACCGTTTTAACCCTTGAAACATAGCGGCACTTGGTGCCGGGAGACGCGCATGAAAACCGTGCAATTGCTCAAGTCTTGGACCGACCCGTCCAAGGCTATACACGAGGCTGGAACATGCCTCGAAATGGACGACGACACCGCTAAGGAAGTCGTCACCAAGAAATTTGGAGAGTACGTCGGCGCCGAAACGGCGTCCGAGGATGGGACCGCCGATCCGGTTCTCGACGTTCCGCTCAATGCCGCAACCGTTCAAAAGATGATTGCCGACGCGGTGAAGGCCGCGTCACGCACGCCGACCAATCCCCGCCCGCCGATTCGGGTGGTCAAAGAGAACGTCGTCGATGACCCCAAGCTGGGATACCGCGACGGTGCGGACTTCCTTACGGATATCGTTCTGGCGGGAACCCCTAACCGTGAAGCCAGCCCACGCCTCAAGATGTGCGATCCGCGAGTCCGCGGCAAGGCGGTCGGATCGGACGAATATGCCACCGTGGAGGACGCAATCGGCGGATTCTTCATTCCGCCGGAGTTGCGACCGGAGTTGCTGACCAAGGGTGTCGAGACGGATTGGGTGCGCGGCAACGGGGCGATGGTTCTACCCGTTTCCGGGACCATGCTTTCCATCAATGCCGAGGTGGACAAGAACCGTCAGACGACGCTCTTTGGCGGCATCACGGTCTATTTCCAATCGGAACGCGCCCAAATGACTATGGCTAAGGGCGAATTCGAGCAAATCGAACTGAAACCCAAGATGCTGACGGGCATGTTCCCGGCGACGGACAACTTGCTGCAGAACGTCCCCGCCATGACCGCGATTATCGCCCGTCAGTTCGGCGATGCGATGGTTTACAAGCAGCTTGAAAAGTTCGTGGCGGGCAAGGGCGGCGGAGAACCGCTCGGCTTCATGAACAGTTCGGCCAAATACGAGCAGGCCAAGGAAGCGGGCCAGACGGCGGCGACGATCGTCACCAATAACGTCCTGAAGATGGTCAGCCGCATGAGGGCTCAGGACCGCAAGCAAGCCGTATGGCTGGCTACGCCGGAAAGCTTGCCTCAGATCATGACGCTGAGCCTCGCGGTTGGTACGGGCGGTGCGCCATTGATGCTGTTCAACATCGCGGATGACGGCACAGAACGGCTCTACGGGCGTCCGATCATCTTTACCGAGCATTCGCAAGCGCTGGGCACGGTCGGCGACCTCGTGTTGGCGTCGTTCCCGCACTACTTGATCGGCGAGACGGATTACCGACGTTCGGACAGTTCGATCCATCTTCGGTTCGATTACAACGAAACGGTTTTCCGCTTCGTGATGACCGTGGATGCTCAGCCTTGGTGGCGATCAACACTGACGTTGAAGAATGGTTTCGAGGTGGCCCCGTTTATCACTCTGGCGACCAGAGCGTAGGAGGATTTGATGAGTGCAATTAACAGTTTTCCTGAAAATGTCCTGATGGACATCGCCTTGGCCACAACGGACATTACTACGGCGGGGGCCACGAGCACTTGGTTTCCGATGACCAATTCGCAGAAGGTCGCGTTCTTGACCCAGATCAACGCGATTGACGCGGCGGGCGTATTCAGTGCGCTGAAGGTGCAGCAGGCAACCGACGCATCGGGTACGGGCGCCAAGGACATTACCGGCGCGGCGTTGACTTCGTTCACGAACTTCGCCGCGGCCGGGGCTAAGGCCATTTTGCAGGTGGACCCGACCAAGATGGATTTGGCGGGCGGATTCAACCATGTCGCCGTCTTCGTGGACATGTCCACCGATACGGGAACCAATACGGTCACGATGGTTTGCCTGCGTGAGCCGCGCTATCACAGCACGGAACTGAATACGGCGACGCCGTCCACGAACGTGGTTTCCGTTTAGAAAGGGGGCGTTATGTCCACAAAATCATTGTGGTATCCGGGTGAGGGCGCGCCGGAGAATATGACCTTCCGAGACTCCGCCTATGGCGCCTTGGCGGGCACTATGTGGAGCCGTGCCCCGTCATTGGCGCAATTGTGCTGTCCCGGTGAGTACTACCAGTTCCATGAGGACTTCAGCGGGTGGAATGCCACGGCCGCCGAGCAATGGACGCAAACCACGGTCGGTACGGGAACATACCTCATCGACGTACTCGAAAAGTACGGCGCTCTGAAGCTCACCACGACGGCGGGCGCGACCGACGCCAACCAAATGCAATTATTGGCGGGCGTGGTCGTGGCCGCGGGTAAGCCAGTGTTCGCCGAGGCAATGGTCAAAATCGACACCAACGCCCTCACCGCGTTTCTATGGGGGTTGGCGGTAACGGATACGTCCTTGCTGGCATCGGCGCCGACTGACGGCATCTATTTCCGCAAGGACTCCGCCGATGCCAATATCGACTGTGTCAGCCGGGCGTCGTCCACGTCCACCGACCAGGACACGACGATTGACGCGGTCAATGCGGCTTATGTCCGATTGGGCATCGTGGCCTTTTCGACACAGGTCGATTTCTACGTGGATGGCGTTCTCAAAAAGTCGTCCACGACGAATATCCCCACGGCGATCTTGCGCCCCAGCTTCGCGGTACTGAATGGTGAAGCGGCCGCGAAGAACTATCACCTCGACTTCGTGAAGGTGTTGGCGGCTCGGTAAATGGAATGGGAATGGTTTGGTTTATGGCCCTTGCGGCGAATGCGTTGACGAGTCTGGCGAGCCTTCAGGCTCACATGCACCGCTACCAGCCGGACGTGGATTTGCTGCGCATCTACCACAACGGCGCGAGCGGTGCGACCGCCGCCACCGTGGAAGTGACTTCCGCCGATTTGAAATTGAAAATTACCGGCGGAAGCCAGGCCGGAACCGTCTCCATCACCTTGGCGAATAAGACGATTGCCGCGTTAATCGCCGATATCGTTTTGGCCTACGCGGTCGGTCAAAACCCTTGGATTAGTTCGGCGATCGGCAGCGGGGCGTCATCGGCCCAGCAATTGCGGTTATTGACCGAGGTGAGCGCCTATCTCTCGGCGGCCGAGCAATTCCTTCGCGGGGTGGACACCTACGCGATGGAGCAGGCGATCAACTCGGCGTCGGCAATCATGGAGCGGTACTGCGCCCGCGTGTTCAAGTCGGCGAGTTACCGGCAGCTTTACCACGGGACCGATACGCCGGGTCTGCGGTTGCGACAATACCCGGTCACGGCGGTCAGCCGGGTCGCGATTGAGCCGGTCAATGCCTTAAAGGTCGATAACTCATCGACGGATGCCAAGGACGCGACGGTAGCCAACGATGGAACCAACGTGGCGTTGGTGGTCATCGGCGGAGTGAACGCCGTTTCCACCAACGCCGCAATCGGGTCGAACACGATCACGCAGTTGGCGGTGCTCATTAATGCGGTGGGCAAGGGCTTTACGGCCACCGTTGAGCCAAATGCCGGATCATGGCCCGCAACGGAGCTTTTCAAGAGTCCGGCGCAAGGGTGTCTTGGATTCGGCGTGTCTTTACTGGTTCCCGGAAAGTCGGAGTCGGCGACGCGCATGGAATCGTCATCCGGCATCCTGCGGCGGGACAATTATCGGTTCCCGACGTTCGCGGGCCACGATTACCCGATCCGCACGGAATTCGAGACGGCGCCCGGCGCGCGGTGGCCACGCGGGCTGTTTAACATTTGCGTGAGTTACACGGCGGGATTCTCGACAACGCCGTACGACCTGGAACTGTTGTGCAATGAGCTTTCCGCAAACTTGCTTCGCGCGGGTGCGCGGGACGGAAACCTGACGTCGGAATCAGGTGATGGATACAGCGGTACGGCGACGGGACAAGGCTACTTCCCGGAGTCGCTGAGGCGGCGGGCGGACATTTGGAAGGCGGCCCAGCCAATCCCGGAGTACATGGACGTATGAGCCACTTTTTAGAGGTTCAAGAGTTGGTCGAGGGCTTGGATTCTCCGAATGGGTGCAAAGAGATTGTCATCACTATCCCATCGGAAGGGATGGTGACCGCATCGTTCGTATGCTTTGTGCGCAACGAAGCGGCTCCCCTGTTGCGAGAGATCATCAACAAGAGCGTATTGGATGTACAACGACCGGCTACGTGACCGAACGGAGATACAGCAGGTGCAGTATGTGACGGACAACGGCGGCGGCTTCACGGCATCTTGGCTGTCGATTCTGAATCTACCGTGCTCCGCGCGGAATTTGAGTTCCCATGCGCTCAAGGCATATGGAAAGGATGCTCAGTCTCATATGCTTCGGTTCTTTTTTGACGACGTGATTCCGGGAACGCAGACCTTTCGGAGTCTCTATGCGTTGCTGACCGCGTTCGCCAAGGACAGTTTTCGCGTTCTCTACAACGCGCGGGAAATGGCCATTGTGGCGATCCTGCGGCCCTCGCAAGGTGTCCACGGAACGCAGGGCGACGTGATGTACGTGGACTGCGAAGAAATTCCGCAGAGGAAAGGGTTCAAGGACATCTAATGGAAGCCGGAAAAGTCAACATGTTCTCCGGCCCATTCGTCGAGAAAATGCGCGCCGGGTTGGCACGCGGCATCAAGGTGGCTGCGATCCACTACCAGAACGAAGTCAAGAAAACGATTTCCATCAAATACCCTCCGGCGTCCGTACCAGACGAGCCTCCGCACCTACGGACGGGGTTGCTTAGGGCCAGCATTCAAAACCGCCGGATGCCCGATGGGATGACCATAATGGTGCTCAGCGACAAGAAATACGCGCGACATCTGGAATGGGGCCTCGACCCCAACCTCAAGCCGAGGCCGTTTTTTCGTCCCACGTTGACGCACAATCTGACGGCGATGAAAGCATTGGTGATTCAGGAGGTGGGCCGTGGCGTTCGTTAGCGTCCACGAGGTCAATAAGGCGATCATCGCGGGGCTGACCGCCGATGCCGCGGTGACGGCCTTGCTCGGCAGTGCTCCCTTGCGAGTGTTCACCCATCCACGCGCCAGCGCGACGATGCCCTTTGCCCGTTTGGATACCACGCCGAATGCTCCGGTGGACGGCGTGATGCGTGGGAGTCCCGATCAAGTGTTCTGGTTGCGGAGGATGAATGTGCAGTTGACGGCATTCTCCCTGCAAACGTCGCTGGATAACGTGGCAGCGATCCAGGCGGCGTTGGCGAATGCGATGGACAAGGCCAATACCTTTACGGTTACCGGAGGCGCGATCGTGATGTCTATGCCTGGCGTCTCGTTTTGCGATTACGACGAAAACGAGGAAAGCAGCATCGCCGTGTTGGAATACACGCTGACGACGCAATCGACGTAGGAGCAATCGAATGGCTGTATCTGGACATACTGGGACGGTCTTGCTTGAAACGTCCCCCACGGCAAAGCTCGAATGGGAAGGCGACTTTGTCAATTTTTCTATCACCAAGCGCAAAGTCCGATACGACGTTACGACGATGGCGCCGACTCGTGTGGGCCGGGTCTACATGTCCGGCCTGGATGAGTCCACTGTCGAATTCGAGGTCTTGATCCGTGATGCATTCTCTTACACGTTTGCGACCGGACTTCAGCACGCGACGCTTAAGGCTGAGTTCTACTTCAACACCGTGGCGGACAAGCTCGCCGGGTTGTTGTTTGTCACTTCGTTGGGTATTCCCGTGAATGTGACCGAGGTGTTGAAGGCGAAAATCCGCGGGAACTTCCACAACGGCCTAACGACGACATTCTAGGGGATATTCATGGCAACCTACCAAAGCGGACACAAGGGAAAGATCACGGGGCCGGACTGGTCGGCGGACGTGAAGACCTATGAGATTACCAGAAAGAATCTGGTATTCGATTCCACGGTGCTCGGTACGGGCGCGGGAGTCGGGCGGACCTACACGTTGGGTATAGACGAAAGCGAATTCAGCGGGGAAGTGGTATTCCCAAATTCCACCGTGTCTACCTATGCTAACGAAGGTTCGACGGTAGCGGCAGTTCTCTATTTGGTGTCCGGCGCGGGATCTGTCAACGACAAGTTGACCGGCACCCTCTATATCGACCAGATCGTATTCCGAGAGGCCGTCGATGATTTGGTGCGTGCCACGATCCGGGGCTTTTTCCAAGATACGGACATCACGGCCGGACTGGCGTTCAATGCGGCGAGTTGATTGTGGCCTATGTATCCGGTCATAAAGGACGGCTCACTTGGGTTGCGGCGGCGGCCGTCGAAGACATCCCCGCCGAACCTTCGGTCAACACGTCTCCGCGCGTGGCCGATGTCACCCGTTGGGAAATTGAATACACACGGCGCATGGTCGAGGTCACGGGGTTCAACGAGAAATCCAAGACCTTTGTTCCTGAGCACTACGAATGGACCGCGCGATTCGAGGCTTTGTACGATTCGGCGCAAAACCCCGGCTGGTTCAATCGTCGCGCCGGGACCATTCAGTTTGAATTCGAGAGCGGCGGGGATTTTATCCAAGGCACGGCCCACGTGCGCCGCATGATCCATTCGTCATCGGTCATCGACCTTGTTCGCTTTGTCATGGAATTGCAGGGGAGTGGAAATATCACTAGGAGTTTTACTTGAACCAGAGCGAAGCGGTCCAATTGGTTTCCGTCGACATCGCCCTAGCCAAGGGCCTGGCCGTCGTCGTCAACGGCAAGACGTGGCAGTTCAGCCCGCTGACCTTTGACGACTATGCGGCTCTTGTCGCCCATGCCAAGTCGAAAGCGTTGAGCGCCTATTTGACGACGGCCAAGACGCTAAACATCGACGCCTTGACGCGCATCCGGGACATCAACGGCATTACCTCGCGTCCCGCGTTGGACGGCGATTTTGATCCGCTGAACACGGATTCGATGCTACTCAAGATCAAACTGTCGCTGGCCAAAAAGCATCCCGGCATCACCGACGCCGATGCAGCATCACTCTTTAAGGACGAGAACTTTGGACCGGCAATCGTGGACGTGGTTCAGGTGTTGGCGAACGCGCCGCAATTGATGAAGGGGGAAGGTCAGCCGGTCCCAAACCCTACGAATCCGCGGTCATCGACGACATCGTAGAGATTGACGCGATGGTTGCGGACTTGGTGATTGTGTGCGGCTTGTCCGTCCAAGAAGCCGGGCAATGCAGCTTGGGTCAGTACCGATGGTTGATGCAGCGTTATAACGCACTGCACGGGGGTTAGGCATGGCCGGAGAGAAAATCGCAGAAGCCTACGTTCTCCTGGGAGCCGACCTCAATCCGCTCTTGGATGCTCTCAAAAAGGTCGAGAGCGAGACCCGCGATCGATTGAAAGACGCCGGCCGTCATGGCGTGGATTTCGGAAACGTCATGGCCAATGTGGCCCGTTCGGTCGGTGGGTTAGGCGCTTCCCTATACGAAGCGGGGACCTCAATTGGACCTTTGGTAGCTGGCATGGGCGCGGTAGGCCGCATGATCGTCCCGGTTGCCGGTGGAGCGGGGCTTCTAGCGGGCGCAGCAACTACGGCGGCAATCCAGTTTGGCAACACGGAACGCAACCTCCTGACTTCGGCGATGATTCTCAGCGGATACCACATGACGCTGGGCGACGTGCTGAGTCTATCCGAGCGAATGGCTGTAGCCACCAACCGCAGCCGGGATGAGATCGTCGCCATGCTCCCGCCCATCCTACAGGCCGGGGTCGGCGCTCAGGACTTGGCGGAGTTTTTCCAACTGGCCCATGCGGCGGCGTTCAATACTTCCAAGTCGATTCAAGAAATGGCACCGGTCTTGGCGCGAATCCTATCGCAAGTCGGGCCGTCCGGCGCGCCCGCCGAATTGGGCTTGCCGACGATCCCACCGATTGGCGGGCCGATGATGGATGTCCAGGTGCAAGAGGCGGTCAGGAATGCCTTGCGGACGATCGTGCCCGTCGCCCAACAATTCGACCGAGAGACGATGCAAGGCGCGGCGCGTGGACTATGGTCCGGCGTAAAGGAGTTGGCTAGCGGTGCTGGCGAGTTGGCCGAGGAGACGGGCGCCGGAGTACTTCTACGCGAAGCCGGTGGATTCTTGCGTGAGGCCGCCGGTGGATTGAGGAAGCTTACCGGGCGCAGCGAGAACAAGTTGCAAGACATCGTGGACAAGGCCATAGCCGCCCGCGCGGCATCGCAAGGAACGACGGTTGACGCATTGTTGGAACTCGGCCCCCGCGATCCGATGTTGCTGGGAAAGACCAGCGAACAATCGGAGTCCATCCTGCGATATCGGCGGCAAGTTGAGATCGAAAAGCAACAGCGTGACATTCTTGGCGGACGATGGTTCTTCTGGGAGGCCCTGAACGACAAGTTTGAAGGCGGACAACGGACCATGTTTACGCCCCAGTCCGGCTACGCCGAAAGCAAATTCGATTACGTCTATGATCGTTTCATCAATGCGCCAAGGGAATCAGATAAGGACGCGGCCAAATCCATGATCGACCCCGACCAAGTCAATCAGCTTATCCAAGCGATTCAAATGATGAATCCGATGGACCCGCGCAATCAGCAGTCCCGTGCCGTGCCGGACAAGTTCTACGAAGGGCTGGTGTATTAATGGCCCCATTCCCCACGAGCGGACTGCCCGAAGCGCAGGTCGAGGTACAACCGACGATCGGTGCGAGTCAACCGGCGCAACTAGGGACGGCAGCCAACGTCAAAGAATACTTCAAGTCACGTCGGATTTCGAGGGACATTCAACGCGGGACGATCATTCACGAATTCGAGTTCATCGGCTCTCCCGATCAAATCGTCAACGACCGCGCCTTCGCCGGGTTCCGCGAAGGCAGTCCCCATCCGTGGGCCGAGTACGGCGGGTACTACATTTCCAACCTGGAATTGGAGCACTTGGTTCACGGCGGCACGGGCGCTAATGACGAGTCGCAAGCCATCACATTGGTTCGGGCCGTCTACAAGCAGATACCCTGCCCGCGATGGTATGAGCAAGAGTTCATCAGTGGGTCCGGGACACGTATCGAATGGTATTACCGATTGCCGCAGCGAGAGCCCAATGAGCCGCAACGCTGGGGTTTTATACAGCAAACACTTAACGGCGTGTCCATCGCCTACCCTGTGCCGATCTATCGCCGTAAGTTCCCCAAGGTCGTGATGAGCCGGGATGAATTCCTCAAGGACGTGTTCGCGTTCCAAGGAACGCTGAACGGCACGCCGTTCCTTGGAAAGCCCAAAGGCTACTGGCGGCTGGACAGTATCCATTCACGCGAGCTTTACCAGCATTCGTTTACGATGGATAGTGTTGGCTCCGTTTGGGAAATCGTCCTGACGTTCCGTGGCGATCCGGTGCGGCATCATCGCTGGGCAAGTCCAAAGTATGAGACCGGAGCCAACGGCAGTTTTATCAATCGTCCACGACAACCACGGCCCGGCGACACAGAGGAAGCCCTTTACGATTTCGCTGACTTGTATTCCTTATGCGATCCGCCTGGGAAATTTGATACCTTAGTCGTCGAAAAGCTGTCATCCAATTTGTGCCTTCCGATGTCATCGAGCACGATTTAGTGAACACGTTGGATGAACAGATTGCGTTGCAGCAAGCCCTAGAGCAGGGCCACCCGGCCAAAGTATACACTCCCGTCTTTGGTCGCGGTGCACAGGAGTCGGCGGCGGGGTTCTTGGGGCGCATCACTCCCTACGCGCCGGACGGCGGAGATGATTGGACCGATGCCCGCTATTGGGTGCGGGAAGTGTTGGCGACTACCGTTTCCCGGACCGAATGCTCCAGCCGCTTCCTGCCCGATGATCCGCGCATGGCCAACATGGCCAAGGACGGGCGATACTGGGTTACAGCGACGAATATTTCCGAGTACTTGGAAGCGGCGCCTGGGGAAGAGACCCATGTATTCGGAGTTGACCGTGATACTCCGCACACCGAATGGCCCCTGGTTCGCGTGTGGGCCGTGGAGCATCTTAGCTGTGGGTTCCAATACTATTTCGACCGGAGCCTGGGCGGTTCGCAGATTCGATGGTGCATCATTCGCGCCTTGGACGCGAACAATCCAAACGTCGTCATGGTTGCGGCGGTTACGATGGGGTCTGGCGGATATCTCATCGGAGATGTCTCCGTGCCTGTATTCGTCACTCCCGGAACAGTCAATCTCGCCTACCAGGGGTTAGTGTGGGCTGGCGCATCCGTGGAAGGCGCGAACGTGCTTCCCCTGATGTTCGTAGACGGCCGTTGGTACGTGATGCAGATTCCCAAGGCGTGGTTGCGGATTGCTCCCGCGAACATACCGAAGTCTGATTGCAACTTGGTGATTTGATGCCTGATTGCTATAACGCGCAACCCGATCGTCCACCGCCCGCAGGCATTCGCCGTTGGCATCAAGACCTTTGCCAGAATGTGATTATGACCATGATCGTGCATCCGCCGGAGCACAGAGAGTTCATGGGCGAAGTTGGTTATTGGCAACCGATTAGCGCCCATCCGATTCGCGCCGTGTACGTTCCCCAGCCGCGAAACGATGAAGAGGTCTGTGCGCATCACTACGGGATCATGTCGATAGACGCGGAAGGTTATTGGCAACCGGCTTGGTGCTCGGAACCAGCGCCTTCCGGTGAAGGCTCTGCCGAGTTTCGGCAAACGCATTATGGTGAATGGGTCATTGCGCCGCATGACGATTTCGGCGAAACCATCCCCAAGGGATATTGGGCGGCGGTGGGGGCCTACCATGCGCCCTATTGGGTGGAGGTCCACGTCAGTAGCAGCATCCCCCGTTGTAAGGGAGACCCTTACTAATGCCCTGTCGTGATGTCTGGGTTGTGGCGCGTAAGCGGTGGTCGGGGATCAACCCTGATGCCCCGTGCTCGAATTGTGACAATGTCCCGTTTGTCGGCGGTGCGGAGTGCGACATTGGTTGCTGCGCCCCTTTCATGGATTATCCCAACGCCAACTTGCTGACCGGACAGATACCCGTCAATCAAGGAACGCGGTGGATGCGACCCCATCCCCAACGCGGCGGACGTGATGCCTCCGGGATGTTGCACGACCTACGTAGCAACCAGCCGCACGCAATACCCTATTCGGCGGTCTTTCAACGTGCTCCATGCTGGCAATGGCCGGGCGTGGAATGTTACGATCAGGACCATTGCGACTGCGTTCCGCCGATCAGCAACCAGGATGACGTAAACGGCCGGTGTCTCGACGGTTCACGTCCAGGAGGGATATTCACGCTTCGCAGGCCGGACTACTTCTCATTCTCCGGGACATCCTTTTCGCAGAGCGACGAGCAAGGGTGGATTTACTGCCGGCGCGCCGAATACGTGGATCAAGGCAATCTGCAAATCGAGCATGGCCCCATCGACATCCGCCTCGGGGCTGGGCGTCTTTTCCAGGCCTCTTTCCATCGTGACAACGTCATCACGTCGGACATGTTCGTGCTGTGCAATGGCCGTGCCTATCCGAGTCGCTGTAACACGGGGTGGGACCAATGCTCTGGGGAAGGGAACAACCGCTTCTATTGGGTGAATGCGTGCCGTCAGGCTCGCTACAACTACGTGGAGTTGGAATACCTGCGTGAGCATCCGCAAATCCCGCCCACGATCTTGCTTGATCCAAATGCTCCCTATCAGGACGCGACTGAGGTTGCGATCAAGAATGAAGTCCTTGCGAAGATGCGAACCACGGTCTTTCCCGGCGACATTCGCCTGAACCGGCTAGACAACCAGCAATTTCAAAACAACGGGAACACTTTCCTCGATTATTGGTCGCGGGAATGGAACGCCACGCCGGACGCTGAAGCGTCATCGTTGCCCCTGGCCTATCGCTTCCAGGAAGCCCGATTCCCGCAAATCGGCTGCACGGGGACGGCGGAACTTGTGTTCCGCTCCGCGAAGATCGAAGCGGATATTGTCGCCCACGGGGTTAAGGAAACGACCAGCCCGACGCAAGACTTGGCTTTGCATGGCAAAATCAGGGTCTACCCCAGTATTCGGATGCGTTATCGGGCCGAATTGGGACTGCGATACGCGATTCCCCCGACGTGCCGTTCTGGCGGTTTTCCGGTTACGGTGGCCGGGAATGGAACGCAAACCCCACGGTTGATGCCCATGAACGATCGTCCGATCCTGAAGGCGTTGGGTAAGACTGTGAAGCATCCACCGCTCCATGTCGAATGGTGGGGATACGTGGGGGCCTTTGGATCGGTGCCTTGGCATAACGTCTGGCCGGAACCGCCCGCTGGACCCAATGGCGTCGCCCACGGGCGGCGTGACCCATCGCAGGCTTGTAATACATTGGCGGACGCCATGACGGGGCGGTATCATCCTTACGAGGTAACGGGCTGGCCGACTCACCGAGGTACGGACCCGGAACACTCCGCCAAGATTTACGGCGGGACAGTCGGCTTGCGGTTCCCGTTCGATAATCGTTGTTTGGGGATTTGAATGAGAGGCGGATACCATTCCATTGCGTTGCCGAGCACGAACGGGCACTACGTATCCTTGGCGGTACCGGCCATTCCAGAAGTGCGCCGGCGTGAGGTCGCGAAGCCATTCGCACGCGAGAAGCAACACGTGGCCTTCGATCTTCGCGTGCTGGAATGGTTGCGGCGCACCGGCATTTGGCTGGCCCGGAACTACTTAAGGGGCCGGAGCTTTGCCATTGCCCATTATCGCGGCTTGGTTCCCCAACTCGTGCGACAATCGCGGTGGAAGGAATGCGTGAATTGCCCGTCCCTCTATCGTCGGGAAGGGCATCCCTATTGCAAGGCATCTTGCGGTTGCGGGTGCGGCGAGTATTCGTTGTCACGGTTGACGTGGCGCTTGCGGCTGGCGAATTGGGCCTGTCCGATGGGCCGATTCGGGAAGCATGGAAGGTGACTTATGGCTATTAAAGTTTGGCTCGGGACGTTCAGCGACAATTTCTCCGCTGTAGGCCATGAGGCCAATTGGTCCGATGGTGCTCTTCCTGTCAATAACGACACCCTCATCTTGAACGATCAGGCAACGAACAGTATCGGCAGCGGCCTGGCGACGGTGCTGACAGGGATCAAACTGTACGCGACTCGTGGATGGGAGAAAAACGTTGGAAGTTCCGGTAACTTCCTCACCTTTGCGTCAATGGCCGAGTTCCTGCACAACGGGCGGGGAATGGATTTGTACTTGGATGCCGGAACCACGGGCCTATCGTTCGGCCAGGTCGATACGGACAGCCAATCGGAGACGGCGTGCGTCCTGAAGGGGAAGCTTGCCATTGGCAACGGACGGCTGGTTATCAATTCGGGTCGAGTTCAATTCAACGGGACCACGACGCTGGAAAGCGGCGGCGCTACATTTGTGACCTCGTCCGGGGCAAGCGTAGACGGAACCAAACTGACGATCCCGGCAACGGGAATGACCAACACGGGGCACACTCTTTATCAATCCGGCGGTTTGGTCGATATGAGCACGGGCATCCCTACCTGCATCGTGGACGGCGGGCGTTTGCGCTTGCTGAGTTCCGCGGCAATTGCGACGCTGTTGAACCAACGAGGCGGAGTAGTGAAGTACAATTCCAACGGGACGCTGGCTAAGTGCGAATGGCGCGGCGGAACGTTCGACGCGAGCGAGAACTTACGCTTGAATGGGGCCGCGTTCCGAATTATCACGGAAGCGCACATGTACGACGATGCACAAGTGAATCTCGACAACGGGTCGATTGCCTTGACGTTGACCAACGGCATCCGCGTATTCGGTAAGAACAGCCCGAAGTTCGCCAAGGGAACCAAACTGTCGATTTCCTGATGCTGGAACCCAAGGACATCATTCTTCAGTACGACGGCGGGACCGGGAGCATGGCCTCCGTGTTCTACGTTCAGAATGAACGCGGAGAGCAAGTCGCTTTCGAGGTCGTGTTTGTCCGCATCCACATGAGTGGGTCAAGCGCCGTGAATACCAAGAATGCTCTCACGATGTACGTCGATAGCAACTTGGGTTCGGCGTACGATTGCGAGTTGTTCACCTACGATGAAATCGGTTCGCCGGACAGCGCTACGCCGACGCGGGATGTCAACTTTCGAGTCCTTGAAGATGAGCGTCGTCATTACTTGATCCCGCCCAAAGATGGCTTGGCGATTTCTTGGACGAATCCAGCATCGGGAAGCATCAAATGGGGAACGTGCGTCGGTCTGGCGAAAGTGGATCATCCGGTGCGAGCCAATGAAACGGCGTACTGATGCCAAGGTCCGACACCCATTATCAGACGGACAACACGACCCAGCACGACCCACGCGCCAAGGTAGCGGTCTATGACGACAGCTACTCCCATAACGCCAAGGCGGTATCGTTCATTCCCACCGTCCCCGGTGATTGGCTTGCGCTCACTCCTCACGTGCAGGCGGCGTTAGATGCGATAGGCGTGACCATCGGCGCGCTGGGTGATTTAGCTTTTCAGTTCTCTCCACTAAGTATCGGCCTTGGCGGCACCAGTGCGATCAGTAAGACGGCGGCATTCAATAACCTTTCTCCAACCACGACGGTCGGCGATTTGATTTACCGCGGAACGCTAGACAATGTTCGGCTTGCGGGCAACATCACGACCACCCGCAAATACCTATCGCAGATTGGGGACGGCGCTGCGGCGGGAGCGCCAACGTGGGAAACGATCTCCGGCACGGGTGACGTGGTCGGTCCGGCATCGTCCACCGACAATGCGATCGTTCGGTTCGACGGGACTACCGGGAAGCTGATTCAGAATAGCGTTGTAACGATTGATGACGTTGGAAATTTGGCGAACGCAGCCCACAATCACCAAAATGCGGCCGGCGGAGGTCAGCTATCGCCCGCCGCAATTGTCATGTCCGGCGTCAACAAGGTGCCGGGCAGCACTGGCGGATCAACCACGGCCACCAATGTTACTTGGACGCAAGAGGCGCGAGACTTCCTTGCACTGGGAGCCGGAACCGACCGTCAAGTGCTTCGCTGGCTAACCGGCCTTGCATCATGGGCCACATTGGAACTCGCCGACCTACCGATTCCCTTCCTGGATACCCAAGCGATTATTTCGGGATCGGCCGACATCACCAAGCTGATTCGTTTTGAGGCGGATGGCATCACGACCGGGACGACTCGCGTCATCACGATGGCCGATCAGAACGTGAGTCTTGTTCCGGGAACGGGGACGTTTGCTCCGGGTACGAGCGGGCTTGCCACGGGAATCATCAAGAGCACGACGGGAACCGGAGTTCTTTCGATTGCGGTTGGGGCCGACTTACCGTCCCATGTTCACTCCGCCGCCGACGTGACCAGCGGCATTCTCGCCCTGGCGCGCGGCGGAACGGGCTCCGACCTTTCGGCGACGGGCGGCAGCAACAAGGTCTTGATGCAGCTCAGTGCCGGGGCGGCGGTCACCGTCTTTCAACTCGCGGCGAGCCAATTGTCCGATGGGACCACGGGGAGCAACCGGGTCGTTTTGGCCACGGCTCCGACGATTGTGAGTCCGGTTTTTTCGGCTGGTTTCGTACTCGATAGCGACCAGCAAATCGCTTGGCTGGACGGCGATACGGGCTTTCAAATCAACTTAGGCATCACGTCGGTCGCATCATCAAGTAAAACGATCGACTTGCCGAATCTCAGTGGCGTCGTGGCGCTCATCAACGCGGCAACGCTGCAAAGTTGGTCCGGCCCTCAGAGCTTTAGCGGGACGATGACCTTCGCTACGGGAAGCGCTCCGTCGTTCGGTGACCACATCACCATGAACGGGGCCTTCAACATCAAGACGACGAGCGCTGGCACGAAGATCGGCGCTCAGCTTGGTTGCAAGCTCGCGTTCTACACGGCCACCCCCGTCATTCAACAGTTGGCGAGCGTGGAAATACGCGCGTTGCTCAAGGTGATGGGTCTCATCCAAAACACGGCGACGGCGGCGGACTGCAACTTGGAAGGCGGCGCCCTTCTCAACATCGCCAGCATCGACACCAACGGCGCGACGACGCTGGTGTTCAAGGTCAACACCGGGACCGAAATGACGCTGGACGTCAACGCTTTGACTTTCGAGGCTGGCGCTACCGACGTCGGACTCGGTTGGGCAACGTCTGGGCAGTTGGACTTCACGGTTGCCAGCGCAATCGAAATGAGTCTCGCGGCCAACACGCTGACCTTTGAAGCTGGGGCCGTCGATGTCGGGCTGGGGTTCGGAACGTCTGGGCAGCTCGATTTCAGGATCGGCAGTAATCCGATGCTTTGGGTTACGGACGTATCCAGCGGCGGCGCGCTTACATTCAAAGGCAACGCCGGAACCGATTCGACGATCAGAACGAATGCCAGTGCTTTATTGTTTTTTTCGGGAGCAACCCAAACTTTAGGATTGGCCGATGGTCTTGCGTCTTTTCCTGGCACGATCGGGCTTACCGCCATAGCTGCGCCGACTGCGGCACAAGGGTCGATATGGTTCGACTCCACGCAGCGATCACATTCGGTATCCGAAGTGAATAATGTTCCGTCCAGGCGTCAATACATTAGCCGCGCGAAGGCCGTCCAGACGGCTAGCGTAACCGTAGCCGATACGACCACAGCCGAAACGACGCTCCTGAGCGTCACGGGAGACCTAACTCTCGATGGCGGAACAACGGCGGGAACGCGGGCTTTAGAAATCGGTCGTACCATCCGAGTTACTGCGTGCGGAATCATAACGACATCCGCGACGCCGGAGCCTTTTAATCTCCGCGTGAAATACGGAACGACTGTTCTATGTTCGACCGGCGACATCACGCCTACGCTCAGCCTGACGAATCGCCTTTGGTGGTTGGATGCGATCATAACGGTCCGCACGGTCGGCGCTGCCGGAACGGTTTTCTCGCAAGGAAAACTTCTGATTTATACGGGGGCCGCGGCGACGATGCCGTACGAGTTGGTGACGACGGCGGCCGTGAATATCGACACAGAGACTGATTCTGCACTCGGTTTTACCGTCGATTACACAAATGCGATTGCCGGGACCAATACGACCATCGTGCTTACAAACTGGGCTTTTGAAATCTTAATGTAGGAGAACCCATGCCTCGAATCGACCTAACCTTCAACCCCACTGCTCCAATCGCCACGGAATTAGTAGCGGCCTGTGACGCCTTGGTGGGACGTATCCCAGCCGAATTGCCGTCCACGAATGCCACGGACTTGGCGCTTCTTCGCCGGGTTGCGAGAACGCACTTCGTGAGTATCCTACGGGAGTACCGAAACCGGCAGGCGGCGGGCGGAGTGACGCAGCCGGGGCCGGCCGATTGGCCGGATTGAAAGGAGAACCATGCCCACGATCACGATTACCGAAACGCTGAGCACGGCGAGGCTGACGACGATTTCCACGGCGATTGAAGCGGCCTTCCCGCGGATCACGGCGGAAGTCATCGTAGGCGGCGATAGCGGGGCCGTGCAACTCGCCAAGACGGAAGCGTTCTGGAAACGATGGAACCGCTTCAATACGAAGGAGGCGGTGGACGCTTACAATATGGACGTGGCGCAGAATGCGGTCGTGCCGACCGACGACACGATCTTTAACCCTTGAAAGGAACCAATGCTCAACCAAGAGGATTTGACCAACGTACTGAAGATCATCAGCCGCGTGAACAACTTCCAAGGCGCGGAGTGCGTCGGCGTGGCCATGCTGCAAGCGAAGATCGCAGAAGAACTGAAGGCCATGCAGGCGGCGCAGGTTTCCGCCAACGAAGAGGCCAAGCCGTGACGTGGACCGAATCTATCGCCGAATACCATC